>ERZ777011.658-NODE-658-length-49748-cov-4.154851_pt1 | contig 49748 bp, 50 predicted proteins | sample MGYA00374964_ERZ777011 | MGnify/ENA primary metagenome ERZ777011 (study PRJEB29310, sample SAMD00008975) | mouse gut metagenome | study: EMG produced TPA metagenomics assembly of the Metagenome analysis of fecal microbiota from mouse which was promoted...
AAAGCTTCGATTCAACTCCCGGTACAATCTTCTGCTCACCGGCGCGGAAGCACCGTTGTCAAAAATGACACTGTCCACTACAATCTGCTTTATATTTGACAGATTGCACAGATAGCAGCGATGACACTTGACAAAGACATCCCCCGGCAGCTCCCTTTCCAGCTCGGAAATACTCTTCATTGCCCGGATTTCCGACCTGTCCGCCATCACGAATCTGATATAATGCCCCTCTGCTTCACAGTAATTGACCTCTTTAAGATCCAGCCTGGCCATTCCGTCGGGAGTCCTTACGGTATACAGCTCCCGGGTATTCTTCCGGCTGCAGATCCTGTCCATACATGCAAATACCTTTTCCTCCGATATGGGCTTGACCAGATAGTGCAATGCCTGCACCTCATAGCCCTCCTGGAGGAAGTCGGACAGTCCCGAGGTAAAGACCACCGGCATTTCACTGTCCTTTTCCCGGAGTTTCCGTATCATCTCCATGCCGTTCATCCCCGGCATCTGAATATCCGCAAATACGGCATCCGGCCCGTTGTCCTCCAGATCAAACAGAAAGCTCTCGGCATTTTCATAGATCAATGTGTGAACAGTTCTGCTCCGCAGTTGTGCCCAGGCCAGGACATACTGCTGCAGCAGGCGGCTCTGTGCCGGCTCATCCTCTACGATAGCTATATTCATATCTCACTCCCTGTCCGCAACGCCCGGACACTCATTCCATACTCCCCGGACTCTCATTCCTCCCTGCAGACAATATTCAGGTGCAGCTCTTTTAACTGTTTCTCCTCCACCGGCCCCGGTGCTCCCATCATCACATCGCAGGCGTTCTTATTCATAGGGAAGGGAATGATCTCCCGGATGCTCTCTTCGCCGCAGATCAACATAATCATGCGGTCAACCCCCGGCGCAACGCCTGCATGAGGGGGCGCGCCATAGCAGAACGCATTGTACATGGCGGGAAATTTCGCCTTCACATCCTCTTCTCCCAGACCCACCAGCTCAAATGCCTTAATCATAATCTCCGGATCATGATTACGCACCGCGCCTGAGGACAGCTCCACCCCGTTACACACCAGATCATACTGATATGCCAGAATCTCCAGGGGATCCTGCTTTGTCAGGGCTTCCATGCCGCCCTGGGGCATGGAAAAGGGGTTATGACAGAATTCCAGCTCTCCGGACTCCTCCCCGATCTCATACATGGGGAAATCCACAATCCAGCAGAATTCATAACAGTCCTTTCTCATATGCTTCTCGTCTGCCGCGCCTAAAAGCTTTCGTAACACGCCGGCAGTCTTCCGGGCTTCTCCCGGCTTTCCTGCCGCCAGGCCCACGAAATCACCCTTCTTTAAGCCTAAGCCTGCAATCACCGCTTCCTTTTTATCCTGCAGGAACTTGGCAATCCCCCCTGCCAGCTCTCCGTTTTCATCCATCTTAAACCAGTAGGCCTTGCGCGCGGTCTGAACCTCTGTCTCGGCACAGATAGCGTCAATCTGCTTGCGGGTAGCGCTGAATCCTTCCACCACCACAGCCTTCACCGTCTGCCCTTCAAAAGGAGCAAATCCACAGTCCGCCAGCAGCCTGGTAGCATCCGTCAGCACCAGGTCAATCCTTAAGTCCGGCTTGTCCGAGCCGTATTTATCCATGGCCTCGGAATAGGGAATGCGTACAAAGGGCGTTTTGCTGGCCGTCTTGTAAATACCGTACTTTTCAAAGACAGGCGGAAGCACCTGCTCGATCACGGAGAACACATCCTCCTGGGTTGCAAAGGCCATCTCCATATCTAACTGATAAAACTCTCCGGGAGAACGATCCGCCCTGGCATCTTCGTCCCGGAAGCAGGGGGCAATCTGGTAATAGCGGTCAATACCCGAAGCCATCAGAATCTGCTTAAACTGCTGGGGTGCCTGGGGCAGCGCATAAAAGCGGCCGGGATGATTCCTGGCAGGCACCAGGTAGTCCCTGGCTCCCTCCGGGGAAGAACAGGTCAGAATAGGCGTGGTGATCTCCATAAAATCCAGTTCATTCATTCTCCTGCGAAACTCCGCCACAATTTTGCTGCGCAGCACAATATTTTTCTTCATTTCCGGATTGCGCAGATCCAGATACCGATATTTCAGACGGGCATTTTCGTCCGCCTCCTTAGACTGATTAATCTCAAAGGGAAGGGCATTGTAAATACACTTTCCCAGAATCTCGATCCTATCCGGCACCACCTCGATCTCACCGGTGGGCAGCTCCCTGTTCTTATTGGAACGCTCCCTGACTGTTCCCGTTACGGATATGGTGGATTCCTTATTGATGCCGTCTATAACCTCCATGATCTCTTCCGTCTCCACCACCACCTGAGTCGTCCCATAAAAATCCCTCAGAATCAAAAAGCCCAGATTCCTGCTGACCTTCCTTATGTTTTCAAACCACCCCACAAGGGTAACCTTTTCTCCTGCATTCTCAATGCGCAGTTCATTACAATTATGTGTTCTGGACTGAACCATTTCCGTACCCATCCTGTAAGCCTCCTTATCAAAAATGTCTGCCTGTCCAGGGTTTATGCCTCCACTCCCTGATTTACTTTTTCTGGGTTTCTTTTCCCGATATACTTTTTCCGATTTGCTTTGCCCGATTTACATTGTCCGAATTACTTTGTCCGATTTACTTTGTCCGATTTACTTTGTCCGAATTTCTTTTCCCGATAAATCTTCTCTGAATTACTCAGACTCCCCTCAGGCCTTCCTTATAAAATTCCTCAAATTCCTCATAGCCTTCCGCTGTCAGCTGGTCCTTCTGGAATTTCTTGTTTTTGTTCATTCTGACTACCAGCACATGAGTGCCGTCCCTGCGGGCCTCCTGCGCCTTTGCAATGATTTCGCACAATCTTTCTCCCCCGATTCCCTTCTCGATCAAATAGGCCGTCTTCTTCGGCCTGTGAGGAATCTGAAAGCCGTTCTCCGTCAGCAGCAGGATAATCCGTTCAAAACCGATAGAAAAACCACACGCCGGAATATCCTGTCCTGTAAATTTTCCTATCATCCCGTCATACCTGCCGCCACCGCCGCAGGCCCCGCCGAACTGGGGCATGGAAATTTCAAAGATTGTCCCTGTATAGTAGGACATGCCCCGCACCAGCGTGGCATCAAACACCATCTTGAATGCCGCGTTCTTCGTGGCGGTAACGCTGTCGATAATTTCCCGCAGCCCTTCCGCCACAGCAGGCTCCAGCACACCCTGCAGGGTTTCCGCCAGAAAGGCCACACCGTCCTCCTGCTGCTCCAGATTCCGATACAGCGCAAGATAGTTCTCTACACTCTTCTTTTCAAATCCCTTTTCCAAAAGCTCGGCTTCCACGCCCTCCATGCCGATCTTGTCCATCTTATCCAGAGTGATAAACACGCTGTCAAAGGAATCCTCCGCAAAGCCGCTGTAAGCTGCCATGGCTTTCAAGATCTGTCGGTCATTGATGCGGATTTCAAAGTCCTGAAATCCCAGCCTGCCAAGGGTGGTGGTAGTAGCCAGGATCAGCTCGATCTCCGCCAAGTTGGACGGCTCTCCCAATATATCTATGTCGCACTGCATGAACTGCCTGTAGCGCCCTCTCTGGGGCCTGTCCGCCCGCCATACGTTCCCCATCTGCAATGCCTTGAAAGGAGACGGCAGCTGCGCCGCATTGTTGGAATAGTAGCGTACCAGCGGCACCGTCAGATCATACCGCAGCCCGCTGTCCGTCACCTCTTCCTCGGTTGCGGCTTCCGCCACATTCAGCTTTTCCCCCCTCTTCAATATCTTGAAAATCAGCTTCTCATTGTCACCGCCCTGCTTGCTGGTCAGATTCGCAATGTTTTCCACACAGGGCGTCTCGATGGAGTGAAAGCCGTAGCTGCCGTAGGTCTCCTTGACCACGCCGATCACATAATCCCGAAGCTCCATTTCCTCCGGTAAAATATCCTTCATCCCTGTCACGGGTTTCTTACTAAGCGCCATCTCTCTTTCCTCTCTAATCTGTACATTCATCTCAAATATAAATCATTATATCTACAACGGCCTGTTTTGGCAAGGAAATCTTCCAGCGCCTCATTAAATATCCCGGGCACGTCCATGTTCACACAGTGTCCCGCATTTTCAAATAGAATGACTTCGCAGTCCGGCTCCCCGGCCTTCCACGCTTCCACTGCCGCCAGCTCCATGGGAATGTCCTTCTGTCCGCAGCCGATCAGCAGCGGATAGGGCCTCTGCCCGGTGGTAAATCTGTTTACCAAACCATTCAGCGAAGCCAGATACCGGAAAGACTTTTTAGGGAAGCGGATATTCATCTCGTAAAACTGCTCCTGCGCCTGGGGCGTGCAGGCGGAAATCTCCTTGTTTGCCTTTGCAAACCATTTCACGGAAACCAGTGCCTTCAGCATCATCAGCATCTGCTTTCCGCTGTTTTCCCGCTGCATTTTGGGATCAAAATGATTAATGTCATAGCCGCCGAAACAGGCCAGAGACTTCACTTCATCCGGATAATGATTTGCAAAATCCTGGGCCACCACCGCCCCCAGCGACACACCCACAATATGTATTTTCTCTATTCCTTCCGCCTTGAGGATCTCATGTATCCACTCCGACATTTTGTCAATGCCGTCACCCCTGCGGGTGTTTACCGACTGCCCGTGGCCGATCAGGTCTACCGTCAGCACATTGAATTTTCCCCGAAAATACTCTGTCTGGTTCTGAAACATGCCGTGATCCACAAAGGCCGCATGAAGAAACAGCACCCACTCGTCCTGCTCTGAACCGCTGCTATAATAAACGATAGGGGAATTCTCCAGTTTAATCTGTTTCATGTTCTTGTTTCCTCCTTTCTGCACTGGCATCGGATTGTTCACCCAGCCGCAGGCTGATAGCTTTATTAAAGCTGCCTGGATGCTTCCCATACTGCTGCCGTACATCAGTTCCAGGCCCTTGTCTATCCTCTCCCGCTACTGATAAATGGTTCTGCTCTTCCGGGAAAGATACGGAGCAAACCACAGACATAACATACGCTTACTGCACGTGCCTGAAAACATAGTTTCCTATAGGAAAAGCCCGGATTTCCCTATTTGCATTGAGAATCTGAAGCCCTCCTCTCGTCAAAGACAATACCTTAATCCCCGGAATTAAATTCAACCAACCTTTCCCAGTCAATCGCCCCGTCCGCTTTGCAGAAACTGTTTGAAAACTCTCTGATCAGCCTGTTCGCCGCCTTATTGTAGCTCTCCTTATAGGATGCAACATACTGCTCCGGCATAGTGCCCATAAAAGCAATTATCTTAATATAAAAATTTTCATCCCCTGTTAGCTCTGCCCAGAACTGCTTTCCCGCCAGTTCCCGATACATCTTAGGCTTGCCCCTGCCACTGTCTTTCTTTTTACCATAACAGTATCCTATATAAGCCTCGTACCTGGCCTTTACCTGCTGCGCAAGCTTGGATGCCGCCATAAAATTCTGTTCCTGACGCTTTTTGCTGTCCGCATTAAATACAGAAGGGCCGCTCTTAACAGCAATGGCATAAATTGTATTACTTACATTATCCTGTATCATCAGGTCAATGCCTTCCGCCAGAGCCTTGTTTCCCCCGCTTACCGCTATTGCGATGGGTTCAAAAAAACAATTGCCAAAAATGGTTTCCTCACTGGATGTTACAAAAGCACTTAAAACAGACTCCACTATCTCCGAAGCGTTTTCCATTGCTTTCGCACGATACAAATAGGGGTTCTTTCTCTTAATCACTTTTTTTATATCAAGCGTATCAATCTTTTCAATCAGAGTGTCATAAAATGTTTCCAATGCTTTTGCAATTGCCGCCACCACCGCTTCTTCATCATATGAATTGTTAATCGCCATATGCGCTTCCTCCCAGTTCCATTGCATTTTTTATTCTGTTATGCACACCCGTCCCCCTGAACCGCTTTGTTTCTACTGTAGACGTCCTGTCTGCTGTCGATACGACCGCTCTGCCAATAGCCTCAGCCAACCCTATGGGAACCGCATTCCCGATCTGCCTGTATTTTGCAGCTATGGTTCCGGTAAATATCCAGTCATCCGGAAACTGCTGAATCCTGGCATACTCCTTTATACTCAGTGGCCTGTCCTGCCTCGGATGGCAGAGCATTGTGGCCTTCTGGGCCGGGGATGTGGTAATCGTGGGAGAAGGCTGCGCATATGACAATCTTCTGTAAAACCCGACCTTGCCCCCACCAGACTCATAAGCCCCTCCCATGGCAGCAGGAATGATTTCCTGAGGTAAATCTTTCCAGTTTCCGCCTTCCGGAACCATATGCAGATATTCTTTTCTGTCGCCGCTTAACGGTGTATACTCTCCAGGTGCATCCTCCAGATCTTTTATCGTATCCCCAACCGTTTTCCATCTATATTCCGGATTCTGGTGAATCTGGAAATGCGTTGGCATTGGCAAAAATATCTCTTCCCTATCCCTGCTGCCTATTAACACAAAACGCTCACGAAATTGGGGCACCCCGTAATTGACAGCATCCAGGATACCATAGACGGTTCTATATCCCAGCTTTCTAAATTCAGCCAGAATCACATCCAAAACCGTCCCCAGCCTCTGCTCCGGGTCATCTTTTTCCCTTTGCTCTGCCGGAACATGCTTCAACGGCGCGGAAATGATTCCCTTGACATTCTCCATAACAAAAAAACGCGGACGAATATAATCGATCATCCTGATGAAATCCATAAAGAGACTTCCCCTGGGATCATTGATCCCAAGTCGCTTCCCTGCAGTGGAAAACGGCTGGCATGGCGGACCGCCGCAAATCATAAAAGGTTCCCCAACCTGCAGCCCCGTCAACTCCAGAAGCGTTTCCGGCTTTATTTCCCTGATATCTCCCCCAAGGACTCTATGCCCGTTCGCTTCCATTGTTTCCACGCAGGATGGTTCGTAATCCTGTCCTATTACAATATTCAGCCCTGCCTTTCCAAGGCCGATATCCAGTCCCATCGCCCCTGAAAACAAAGAAATCACATCCCGGTTGTCCTTATATTTGCTATACTCATTTACTAAGATATTCATCTTTTCCATGGAATGGACTTCTTCTACATAGTTTTTCATCAGACAAACTCCATCATATAATAGTATTGCTATCCTGTTGCCCAACATACTCCGCGCGAATCGGTTCATGCGCGCAATGCCATAAGTACATGGGAAAGAGACCTCTCTGCATCCCTTAATTCCGGCTTTGCATGAGGAAACATAGCCATGTTCTGTTCCTCATGGAAATAGTACGAATCAGAACTCTCTATTTCTAAGTCAAAAATACATTCCTCAATTACTTGAACACATTCCTCAATTTTCCTGTTAATATCGCTGCCCCAAAAGTGGATGACAGTCCACCCTAAAAACAGCAGCTTCTTATCAACCTCAGCATCCCTCTCCATATTGCGGAGAATCTTTTTAATCCAGTATTCACCGTTTTGACTTTTCAAAAGTCTTGGTTTCAATACAAGCTCCCAGTCTTTCCCATGGAAGAACTCACTATCGCAAAAGATAGCAATTCTGTATTTTGTAATCACGATATCAGGACTTCCTGGCAATTCACGGTAATTCTTTCTATAGCGATAACCCTTTTCCCATAACGCCCGCCTCAGCTTCACTTCAATGGACGTATCCTTGGAGCGAATATTGGCCATTGCTTTATGTCGCTGTTCCTTAGTTAATACATCCATCTGAGTCCTTGTCCTATCTCTTATACTGCTTTCGGGTGCGTCTTGAATCCATCGGTTTCTCTTCATCATCAGGAATCAACCACACCTTTCCTTCAATAGAGCATCCACAATCTTTCATTCTTTATAAGAATGACTGCCTTCCTCTAGTAATATCCCATTTATCCGCCATTTAAATAATCGTTAAAACTTCATTCGGTTTCTCCCGCAATTAAAGAGAATACTATTTTATAGTATATTCCCTCGCAGGAATATTTTCAAGTATTATCAAAATTCTTTATTCCTTGTATTGTGTACTTTATGTAACTTTTCGTATACAATATGTTTCACTGCTATCCCCTTAATACACGCAATTTCTCCTATTCACGGCAACCAATCACATTTCCTGGTTTCCTTTACGGCTGATTATTCACTTAATATACCTTATGGCCTTCTAGCAAGCCCTTCCTCACCTTTCCCCCGCATGAATCAGATAAAAGTCCTCCCGGTACAGCCTCTCCCCCCTGCCGAAGGGTCCCATGATTTCCCCGCACCACCGCTTCATTCTGTCTGCGAACCAGTCCGCTTTACTCCACTGTTCAAAATGGATGGCAATCCCTCCCAGTACCGACAGCACAAAACACGCATCCAGCGCTTCAAAGTCAAATACGCCGCCTGCGCTCCTGTATCCTGCCGCAATCCCCTGTCGGTCTGACAGGCTGCCTATATTTGCAAATAAGTTTGCCATGTCAAACATGGGATGGCCCATTCCCGAAAAAGCAAAATCTATAGGGACAAGCCCGCCCTTCGTCTGCAAAATATTAGACAGGGACAAATCCCCGTGCAGCATCTGAAACCCATGACGCTCTTTCCACAGCAAAGCACCCACGGCATCACAGGCCCTTAGCATTTCCCTGCAATACCCCGGGTTCAATCCTCTGTCTTCCAGCCCCCGAATCCATTCTCTGATGCGGTCACAATGCGCCTTGTCATAGGATACCGTGGGAAAGCCCTGAAATCCTTCTGCACACTTATGCAGCTTGGCGGTCATCGCCCCGATCCGGAAGTTGTACTCCTGGCTTAATTCCAGTTTGTCCAGGGATTCCCCCTCCAACCATCTGGAAACGGCGGCCGTTCTCCCGCCGCTCAGCCTTGTAATCAGTTCCCCCTCACCGTTTTCCACCGGTTCCCGGATTATCATGCCCTGTTCTTTTAAATAGGCAAGGAATTTGAATTCCGTTTCATACACCGCCAGTCGGTCCACTCCTTCAAAGATATGGCTGACCTGAAATCCCTCAACCGGTTCATGAATCTGCAGCAGGTACTCTTTCCCCACACGAAAGGTCATGTTCTCATTATGCCGCAGCAGAGTCACTTCTGCTGACTCTATGTCAGCGATAGGGTAACAGGCCAGCGCCTCCTCTATGTATTTGCACTCCATAAGTTCCGCACCTCCTCCTGCCATATCATAACTGTCAAAGAACCTCCTCAGCAGTCCCATCTGCACTGCTTCAGATCCACATGGTCTTTATCCTTGAAGGGAACGCCCTCCTGCCGCAGCAGAAACTCCTGCTCCCGCCAGCCGGGCACCAGCCGTCCCGCATGATTCACCACCCTGTGGCAGGGATAACTGCCGTAAAATTCTGCCATGCTTAAGACCTTCCCCACAAGCCTTGCATTTTTATCTCTGCCGATCAGCCTTGCAATTTGTCCATAGGTAGCGGCACAACCCTCGGGAATTTCCCCTACCACGGATAATATTTCATAAATCAAGGATTCCTCCAGAATTTGTCCCATACTCAAACAGCCCCGCGCCCTTTGTCTGCGCCCGCCTCCCTCCGCTGCTTTTCCATAATGTAATTCGTCAGGGAAATCCCCTGTCGTATCACCTGCTGCTTCTTTACAATCTCATAGCCTCTGGCACGGAAAAAGGGCACTGCCGTAATGGAAGCGTGTACCGTGATCTTTTCCTCCCGGACCGCATTTTCCAGCTCCTTACAGAGGGCAGATGCAATTCCCCGGCCCTGATAATCCTTGTGAACATACAGCCTGTCCAGATAACCCGTTTGATCCATATCGCCAAATCCCACGATCCTGCCATCCTCCAGGGCAACCAGGGAAAAATGCTCTGACAGCGTCCTGTTCCACTCCTCCGGATCCACCTTTCCGGAAGCCCAGGCATCCAACTGCTCCTTCGTATAATCTTTTGCATTGACGGCGTGCACCGTCTCATAAAACAATTCCGTTATACCCTTACAATCCGCCGGCTCATATCTTCTGACCACCAATTTATCCTACCTCTATGTAAACTTCCCTGCTCCAGAACAATTCTTCCATAGGATCTTGTCCTCACAGCGCAGAACAGACGAGCCGGACATGCCGGCATCGTCTGTCTCATACTCATTGCTCCCGGTAAAATTCCCGCTCAAACGGCAGCTTTTCAGGACTGGGGTGAGAACTGCTCCTTCCCCACAAAGCACAGCGGGCACACAAAGTCCTCCGGCACGTCTTCCCATTTTGTCCCCGGAGCAATACCGCCCTCCGGATAACCTGCTTCCTCATCATATACCCATCCACAGACATCACATACATATTTCATACTCAAATCCCTTTCTGTTTCGCATTTTTTATATTTAGAAAAACGAAGCTTTTCCTTAGTATATCCGAAAACCCCTTTCACAAATCCTGGGGCCGGACAATTTTTCCGAGGAATCCCTGCAAGACACCCTGCTCTCCCCAGACTCACCTGTACACAGCCTTCCGCCCCACAGCATGTCCTGCCCATTCCCTCAGCTCACCGTGACACCGCTTCCCGCCCCACAGCATGTCCTGCCCATTCCCTCAGCTCACCGCTTCCCGCTGCACAACACTTATTCCTCCTTCACTGTCCGCTGCACGGTTTCCCGCTGCCCGAACCTTACAAGCCCGGTACGGTTTAACGCCGCCATAACTGCCGGAATCAATATCAACTGGAGGATAATGCCGGGCACCGCATTCAAAAGAGCGCCTGCCATAAACGCCTTCCAGGTAAATACATTGCCCTTGATTCCCAGCAGGATGATCTGTGCTATCCCCCAGACAAAACGCCCTGCAATCATGGCTGCCAGCAGGGAACGATACAGCGCTATCACGCATTTCCACCTGGAGCGCCCGTATAAAAGCCCCGCCACCAGGCCATAGGTCAGCAGCTCAAACGCCATGCCCAGCGCCGCCGGATAAAACACCGGCACACTGAACAGCACCGACCGCAGCAGCGGCAAAGCAAATCCTACTACCGCGCCGTATTGCCAGCCACAGATCAGCCCGCACAGGAAAACGGGTATGTGCATGGGAAGCAGCATCTTCCCGATCTGGGGAATCTGTCCGGTAAAGAAGGGAAGCACCATGCCTATCGCCAGAAACATGGCGGACAATGTCAGATTTTTCGTTGTTTTCTTCATTTTCCGTTTCTCCTCTCTCCCCCTTATTTTAAAGCCTTTTTCGTCCTTCCGTCAATACCCCGCCGTAAACACACTGATTTATTTCTTATATGTGATCACCATTGACTTTGAGAGAATTTTCCCCACCCGATATATCAGCCATCCTATCAGTTTTTTCCCAGGAGTCACAGGTATCCCCGGTGCATAGCGCATTCCCAGATACTTTGGCCAGAAATTATTATCCTCCGTCGGATACTTCTCTTCGCCTTTGTTTCCGACGCATAACGCCTGAAATAAGTTAAACGGTATCAGTACACCGATGCCGGGAACATGTATTTTCCCGGATTTCGTATCAAAATAAAATCTTCTTGTTATCTTATATGTCTTTCTGAAATCCCTTTTTGTCGGTTTATAGGCATTCCAGCTTAACGCCGTGATCGGCAGCTGATAGCATTTATTAAATCCCCAGCCCGAAAGGGCAGCGGCTAATGCTTTTGTTGTCCTGCCCGCAAATACCCCTCCGGTGGTACTTATGATGAGTGCTTTCTTTTTAAAGTACCTTGGACGGTGCAGCATGAAGGCCATATGGTCTGTAAAGTTTTTCAGTATTCCCGGCAGATGTCCCTGAAAGCAGGGCACGGAAAAAATCACGGCGTCGCTGTCTTCTATGCAATCCATGACAGGCTGAATAAGCTCTCTATGAGGACATGTCACATGTCCGTTACGAAAGCAATTGCTGCATCCGGTGCAAAAAGGAAGATTCATATCCGATAAATGTATTTCTCTGAATAGAATTGTTTTATCAAATTTATGCAGAAGCTGTTTGACCTTCTCGGTCAACAACCATGTATTTCCCTTATGCGGCCCGCCATTTATAATCAGTATTTTCATAGTTGGTCTCCTCTGCATACTTTTTCCATTTCCCGTTGGTTTATTATACATCCGTTTCCCCTGTAAGGGAAGCGGTTTTTACGGTACATCTGTCCGGTGCATAAGCATTCAGGCCTTGCTGAAAACTGCCGTCACCGTAATATGCTCCCCGTCAATCTCCGCAAAAATCTCCCCGCCCATCCTGTGCATGAGCTGTCTGCAGATATACAGGCCAAGTCCGCTTCCGCGGGCATTTCCGGAGTTGGAACCCCTGTAAAAGCTGTCAAAAATATGGGGCAGTTCGTCCCTGTCCAGGGTGCAGCCGCTGTTTTTCACTGCGATCAGGACCCCCTCGTCACTCTCCGGAAACAACAGCTCGATACACTTTCCGTCTCCATATTTCAGCGCATTTTCCATTACATTCTGCAGAACCTCCGCGCTCCTGTCCGGATCGCCGGAAAGCAGCCTATCCTGGTATTTTCCCACAATCAATTCTGTTTTAACAAGCTCCAGCTTCTCACGGTAATAGCCCTCAATTATCCCCATCAGGGCAGACAGGTAAAACTCACCTGTTTTTACGTCAAGACTTAAAAAGTCCTCCCTGGATGCCGTGACGATCCGGGCCACATACCCCTCGATTTCGTCCGCCTTCCCGTTAATGCTCTCAGCGATTTCCTTCCGCTTTTCCTCATCGGTGTAGAGATTTTTCGACAATGCCTGGGAATACAGCTTTATCGTTGACAGCGGCGTTTTGATGTCATGGGACAGGGATAACAGCAATGTTTTCTTCTCCTTCTGCAATTCCAGCTCCCGCTGTCTCTGCTGCTCGATGCTCTCCCGCAGCAGGTCCATTCCCCACAGGAATTTCCCAAAGTAGCGGCTCTTTTCCTCTCTCAACGGCAGCGCAAGGTTCCCCCGGGAAAGCTCAAAAGGCACCTTCGTCAGGCCCTCAAAGGGTCTCAGTATTTTCCTGCGCACATAAAGTAAAATGCCCGTCACCGCCGCCGTCATTGCGGCCAGGGCCCCGTTTAAAATCAGGAATGCCCCGGTATCCGGCCTGTCTCTTTTGGCAGCATAGTCAAATCGGTATTTTATCCCGCCGATCTCCCGTATCATATAATCGCTCCCGGACAGGTAAAAGTCCTCTCCGCCATCGTCTTCCGTTACCTTTTCCACATATTTGCACTGTGACAGGTCAATCCTTTGGGATCCTTCCTCCTGTATCAGAAGCGCCAGCCTGTTTACCTCCACCCGGTACGGCCTGCCTCCTTCCGAAACAGTCATATGATACAAGGCCAGATTTGCCAAAACAAAAACCGACATCACCAGTGCCGCCACGGCGGCAAGCAGCTTCCTCCATGCTCTCATAGATACCGATACCCCACTCCCCAGACTGTCTGAATCTTCTGCGGCCGCTTCGGGTCTTCCTCAATCTTCTGCCGCAGCCATTTGATATGCACCGTAAGCGTCTGCTGCTCGGAAAAGCTGTCGCTTCCCCAGATGGTATTGAAAAGATACTCCTTGGTGAGTGTGCGTCCACTGTTTTCCATCAGCAGCACCAGCAGGTCAAATTCCTTTGCCGTCATCTCCAGAAGCTCGTCATCCCTGTATACGGTGCGGCTGACCCGGTTCACCCGGATCCTGCCGTCCGTCAGCTCGTCCCGGGCATATCTGCGCCGGAAAATGCCGCCGATTTTCGCCAGCATAATGTCAATATCATAGGGCTTTTCAATATAATCGTCCGCCCCCAGGTTCAGTCCCAGCAGCTTGTCGCCCTTCCCCGTCCTGGCGCTCACAATCAGAATCGGCGTATTGTTCTGGGCCCGGATCTTCTCGCAGACCGAAAATCCGTCCTCCCCCGGCAGCATTATGTCCAGCACAACCAGCCTTGCGCCGTATCTTTGATACAGCAGCAAGGCCTTCTCCGCATTTGGAGCCACCGACACGGTGTATCCCTCCGCCCTCAGGAAATCACACAGCACCTCCGCCAGCTCCTTATTATCCTCTACAATCAATATATCCGTCAATCAAACCCTTCCTCCCGCCATAATTTATCTCTCGTTTCCGCAAAACAGCCTCTGGGGGGAAGAATTGCCCAAGGCAATTCTCCCCCGCGAGACTTAGTACTTCTCCGCGAAGCAGCCTCTGCTGCGAGCGGCCGGAAGTACTTCCCGCGCTACCAGCCCTGCTCCATCAGCCACCCGTTCAGGGCCCGCTCCCGCTCCCGCAGCCTGCTCCCGTCATACTGCCCCAGCTTGTATTCTCCCTGGATGTTGCCGTCCACAATATACAGGATTCTCGTACACTTGGCCGCCACCTTCACGTCGTGGGTCACCAGCATTACCGTGGTTCCATCGGCATTCAGCTTTGCCAGCTCATCCATTACCTCATCGGAGGAGGCGCGGTTGAGGGCGCCGGTGGGCTCGTCGGCAAAGATCATCTTCGGCCTGTTTATCATGCTGCGGCAGATACACGCCCGCTGCAGCTGTCCTCCCGAAACCTCATTGATGTCATTGTCCGCAATGTCAATAATGCCCATCCTGCGCATCAGCGCATGTCCCCGTTCAGTGGTCTCCCGGCGGGTTTCTTTCCGCTTGTCGGACTGACAGGCAGGAAGGATAATATTATCCAGCACCGAAAGATTTTTTAACATGTACATCTGCTGGAAAATGAACCCCATTTCATTCAGCCGCAGGTCGGCCAGCTCCTTTTGACCGATTTCGCCGAGATTTCTCCCGCAGAAAGTTACCTCTCCCGCGGTGATTCCGTCCATTCCCGAAACCGAGTACAGCAAAGTGGACTTCCCCGATCCGGAGGGCCCCATGACCGCTACCATCTCCCCCTCGTCAACCCTGAAATTTACGTTTTTCAGCACATTGTTCTGACGCTTATTTATCACATATGTCTTACAAAGGTCCCTGACTTCTAATATAGTATTCATTCTACCCTCCATATCGCGGCTCTGCCGTGACTCACAATCCTTTTATTCCATGTTGGCTATATCCGACGACGAGATTTTCCGCAGCCCCCTTGCGGACAAATATGCCGCAAAGGCTGTAGCGGCCAGCATACACAGCGGGAACACCACATACACCTGCATCACCCGGATCTCATATTCAATGCTGTACGCCCCCATCATGCGAAAGATCGGCGTGATAATCAGGGAGGACAGGGGCGAGGAAAGCAGTACCCCCACAATCACCGAGATCAACAGCACCATACCGATCCGCAGGGTCTGGATCAGGATCAGGGAACCGTCTCCGAAGCCGATGGCCTTTAACAGTGCAATCTCGCCTTTTTCCCTGGCGATAAAGCTCTTGACCATAAGCACCGCCACCAGTGCATTGATCCCCAGTATAATACTCAGAATCAGTATTTCCATACTCTCCAGGGATCCCGTCACGTCATTGCCTATCATATAGCCGATATACTCTCCCGGTGTATAAATCTTTGACCTTGGATACAGCTTCTCAATCAGATCCTTGCGCCTGGCAAGCTCCCTCTGGTCCGGATCATCCCTGTAATTTACCTGAATGCCGAAGCTTCCTGCCGCACAGCTGAAATCCAGCTCTGCATCCTGATAAAAGCGCACGCCCTCACCCATATTGTTCATACTCTGAGTGAGTGCGGTGACTGTATAAGTCCTGCTCACAGCACCGGTAGTGATTTCCACATCGTCACCGATTTCCGCACCGATCTGCTCCGCCGTCAGGTAAGTCAGCGCCACCTCGTTTTCATTCCGGGGAGGCGTACCTTCCAGATAATGATACATCTCTGTCGTCACTCCACCCCAGCCCTGAAAGGACAGGGAATTAGCCGTTTTGTCCCCCTTGCAGAGATTGCTCCGAAACATGATCTCCTGGAAAATATCCGCTTCTATGCCGTTATCCGCAAACATCTCCCCCAGCTCGTCAAACTGCCCGTAGACCTTGGCCACATTATCCTCGTTGGGATGAAAGAGCAGCTCCTGAGAAACAATGTGATCGCTTTTCACCATGTTAAAGGTGGTAATCAGATCGTCAGAGCGCAGGGTATTAATGGTATTGACGGGAATGATGACCAGCAGCGTCCCCAGAATAAATATGATAATCATGGAGACATAGCTCCTGACACTGCTGAAAATATCGTTCAGCGCCATAAAGGGCACGGCAGCCAGGCGAGTCTTACTCAGCTTCAAAAGGCTCTTTTTTCGAAACCGCTCTCCTGTCTCCCCGCTCCGGATGGCGTCTATGGGTGAGAATCTGCGGATCTTGCCGGTACAGAGCCAGCTGAACAGCACAACTGCTGCCCCTGCCAGAATCGCCGCCCCGATATTGACCGGAAAATAATCCCTGCCGGAAAGAATGATTTTCCCGGAAATACCGCCTACCATCATTTTACTGAAGGGAACGCTGAGCACAAGCCCCGTCACCGTGCCCACCACTGCTATGGCAAAATATTTGGCAATGTACAGCCCGCGGATAGCGCCGTTTCTGATCCCGATTGCCTTCATCACTCCGATTTCCCGGAATTCCTCGGTTACCGTAAAATGGATGATGAACCTTAAAATTACCATGGAAATAAGGATCAGGCAGATACTTACCACCAGCAGGATCGCCGCCATCAATATATCCATCATGTAAATCATTTTGAACATGGACCTGTCAATGGACATCACGGTGCTTAAGGCAAGCCTGTTAAATTTATCCCGATACTCCGGGTCCTCTGTATAGACCGCCACCGCGCTGCAGACCGAGAAGCTTTCCCCGGAAAACAGCTTTGCGTCGTTTTCGCTGATCAGGAGCCTGGTCATGCCCACCATGGTGGAGCCAAAAAGCGCATCCTTGGTATAGCCCCGCAGGGTAAACTCCTTTTCCACGCCGCCCTGGCTGATCCGAATCCTCCCGCCCTCATGAAAGTCGTTTTCCTTCGATTGAAATAGGACGCCCGTGACCCAGATTTCACCATCCTTTACTTCCGTGATCTCTTCATTCCGGTTGTCAAAGATCCGAAAGCCCCCCAGGGTGGACAGAACCAGTGTGTTGGAATATTCCAGTCCCTTCCCTTCCACAAGGACATTTTTCGGCTCAATCTGAATCAGCTCCGAAATAGTATAGTCATAGCCGTTCTCCCCGGCAAACTCCCGGAAGCGCTCCACATCGGCGGCGTTGGTGGAGGCAAACCAGTAATCCGACACGCCTGCCTTTTCGATGTAATCATCCAGTGCACTGTTTACGGTAATCATGTTATTGGCACTGCTGGCTATGAATGTGGCCGCCAGAATTACAAAGATCAGCAGGATGATATTCATGGTTCTCTTGCGCTTCAGGTCTCTTTTCAGTATGTGTAAATACATGCTGTCTCTCCTTTCTTTTTTATGAGCCCCATGATAGCGCACAAATTATTAAAGAATCCTTAAATCCGGAAAGTTTCATAAAAAAACGCCAGGAAGGGGCGAAGCCCGTTTCTTTGGGCAATACCAGCCTTCCTGGACGGCACAACCAATTTTATAATTTCATTCCATTCAACCCATGTTTTCATCATACCGGGCCCTGCTGCCACCGATGTATTTCGGTCTGGTACGGGCTGCCAGCAGCGGCGCCTCACCGATTTTCTTTACGGAAAGCCGCAAAGGCACGGCCACCCGCTTCAGGTGCATCCCGATCAGGGTGCCGCCAATGTCAAGCCCCGCATCCGCCCTGATTTCCTCCAGGGCAACGGGATCCTCAAGCCTTTCGTAAAGAGCAGTGGCAAAGGATCCTCCCGCCTTGGGCTGAGGGATCACATTCACCGGCTCCCCCAGCGGAACCGCCTCACGCTCCACAATAATTGCCCGGTTCAAATGCTCGCAGCACTGGGCCGCCAGATAAATCCCCTTCTCCTTCAGGACAGAGAGAATCCCGTCCACGATCTCCACCGCCACCTCCGGCCGGGAATCCGTACCGATTCCGGAGCCGCAGACCTCGCTGGTGGAACAGCCCACCACAACGATCTGTCCCTTCTTTAATCCGGCAGCCGCCGCCAGCTCTTCTGCCGCCGCCATACATTGTTCCCTGATCTCAGACATAAAACTCCTCCTGACCCCATCAGTATACCCCGGTTCTCCCATTGTCATAACCTGTGGGCCCACTATTTCAGGCATACTCTTCTTCCAGTAAAAACGCCTTTGCCCTGAACTCACCCGACAGCTCGCTTCCCCAGGTGTCCAGGATCCTTCTTCCCTGCAGCAAATCCCCGATAGCAGGGTCTGCCCCGTTTTCGAAGGTGTGAACCACCAGCAGGGATCTGTTTTCATATTTCCGCAGCACCGCCTGATACCCTTCCGGCTTACCATAGCTTTCGGCGGTGCAGCGGATCACCTCCGTACAACCGCTCCTGATAATCTCCTTTATCCTGTCATAGAAGGCTATGGCGGAAAGGGTCTCCTGCCAGCATTCTTCGGAAATGCCGAAAATATCGCCGCTTAAACAAAGCCGCCCGAGAAATCCTGCGCACAGACTGTAACGAATCCGGTGAATATCATCCTCCGCTCTCAGTACGGCCCAGATCTGGCTCTGCTCCGGCCGGATCAGCCTGTGAAGATTGGCGGCAATGATCGGAATGCACTTACACTCATGGGCGTCCGAAAAGCTTGCCATGGATGCAAGCTCCATCATGGACGGCTCCAGCCTGTGCCCGCCGCTGGCACAGCTTTCAATCACAAGCTCCGGCAATTCCTCCGCAATCTTTCTGAAGAAATCCTGGGAGGCTGCCACCGCCTGCCGCAGCCCTTCCCCTAAGCTTTCCCCTCCGTCACAACCGATGCCGATGCTTTCATTGTAATCCACCTTCAAATAGCCAAACCCGTTTTCCCGTAAGGTACCGATTACCTTATCCGTAAGATAATCCGTCACCCAGGGATCCCGCATGTCCCAGAACCTGCGCCCGCCGGACGTAATCGGCACACCGAAGCGCTTCAGCAGATGCTGCTCTTGATGATAGGCCTCTGCCTCCCAGCCCGTATTTTCCATTTCAAACCACAGCCCGGGAATCAGTCCGTGGGATCTGATCCTGTCCGTGGCCTTTTTCAGGCCCTCGGGGAAAATGGTTCTGCTGATATTCCAGTCCCCGATAGTCCCGCTCCAGTCCTTTCCCTCCTCCTTGTACCAGCCGCTGTCTATCACCAGGTACTTTACACCGCTGCCCTCCAGCCTTTCTGCAATCTTTTCCAGGTTTTCCTCCGTGGGATTCCCCCAGGTGGTACAGTATTCGTTAAAGATAACGGGCATATCCCTGTCCGGTTCCGCAATCCGCGGCCGCTGCGCCTTTACCAGCTTATCGCACACTTCTTCCAGTGAACGTCCTTCGGCAAGCACGGCCTTGGGCGTGGTAAAGGCTTCCCCGGGAGCAAGCGTCCTGCACCAGTGCCCGAAATCATAATCGGCCAGCCCGCCGCACAGGGATAAGGCTTCTTCCCTGCGGAAGACCTCTATCTGCCAGCTGGATGCGCAATAAAGCTGTACACCGGTAAAGCTGTGGGCAGCGGAATCTTCCAGTACAAGAAAAGGAAACCATTTGCGCACCGGCATGGAACCAAGCTGTCCGAATTTTTCCACCCGGACAGAAGCAGGGCACCAGGCCTGCTCCATGTTCATATCCACAAGCCTGCTGCTGATCAGCCGCCCCTCCGCGCTCCAGAAAGAGGATGCCCTGTGCAGGATGTCCCCGCGAAGGTTTTTCACGGCAAAGGAAGACAGCATATCCAGAGTAACGGCGCTGTCACCGTTATTGGTACAGGTGGTACAACACTCCGTGACATTCCCCCTCTTCCTGTGAAAGCATTCTATGATGCAGTCCCCATATTCAAAAACCGTTTTATCCTCATCCCCGGATACCCGTCTGCAGCCTGCTGTAGCACCGCTTCCCGTCATGGTCATGCCGTTGGTAAATCCGCCGCCGAAATCTGCGGGGCGGGTCTTTAATTCCGTATAGAACTCCATAGTTTCCTCTCCTTCCATCCACTGAAGGCCTTATCGGCCGCAAAATTATTCTATCACGGCAATTTCTGTTTTTCAAGTCGTATAATTATAAATCAGTTTTTATAAAATTATTTTTGTATTTTCATTTTTCTATTGACTTTTTATTTTTCCAGTTGTATGATACAGACAAATACAATAAAAGGAGGCACCAAAATGAGTTCTGTAAACGATAAACTGAAATCCCGGCTGAAAAAGGCCGAAGAACCCCTGAGAAAGCCCCTGTCCGTTCCCTTCAAGCTTGATAATATCCAAAAGCTGGATGCTATTGCCAAAGCAATCACCCAGCACTCCGACCGTACCACCACCCGCAACATGCTGATTGAAGATGCAATAGAAAGCTTTATCGAGGATGCGGTTGCCCTTCTTACCGACGAGGGGATCGAATTGGACGTAACGGACAACTCTGACTTTGACACGGTTGTGTTTCCCGCCCGGATAGAAGAAGGCTATGAAGAGGCATTCTTTAACGAACACCAATGGTACTATGTGCGCGTGGCAGAGTCACGAATTCCCAAAATCCGCTACATTGCCCTCTATGTGGGTGCCCCCCAATCAGCCATCACACATTATGCAAAGGTAGCCCCCAACGGCTTTCAATACGATAAAAACGAGAAAAAATACCGGATTATTCTTGACGGCGACCCCATTAAGCTGCCCAATCCCATCCCCCTGGGAAATGCGTCCCCCCTGGCGGTGCGCTCACCAAAGTACACTACTCTGCAGAAGCTGTTTACCGCCGCTGAGTTCCGGGAGCTGTACACACAGGACTAATCTTGTTTCCCTCTTGACATGCCTGCTCTAATGTATTAGACTTAATGTAATCTAATACATTAGAGTAAATGAAGGAGGTACCATGAGCACACCGAAAATCTTTGACAGTGAATATCGTTTCTGCCTGATTCTTTGGGACCATGCGCCCATAAAGAGCAGGGAGCTTGTGGAGCTTTGCAGGGAACAGCTTGGCTGGAAGCCCACCACCACTTATACCGTGATAAAGCGTCTGTCGGAGCGTGGCATTCTGAAAAATGAAAACAGCATTGTATCCCCGCTGGTCACAAAGGACGAGATCCAGGCGTCAGAGATCGACGAGCTGGTGGAAAAGAAATTCGGCGGTTCGCTGCCGGCGTTTATAGCCGCCTTTACCAAAACGGAGAAAATGACATCCCGGGAAATAGACGAGGTGCAACGGATGATCGACCGCTTCCGGGAAGGAGGCACACGATGAGGGAACTGTTTCTTCAAGTCGTAAGCATGAGTCTGACGGCGCTCTGGCTCATGCTGGCGGTAATGGCCGCCAGGCTGGCCCTGCGCAGGGCTCCCAAGTGGATCTCTGTCCTTCTATGGGGGATCGCGGCTATCCGGCTCCTGTGTCCCTTCTCCGTCGAAAGCCCTTTCAGCCTGATTCCCGAAGCACCGGCAATGACGGCGGCTTTAACCGGTTCCCATATCTCCCGGGGAGAATCTGCCCTGCCGGCCAATCCCCAGGGAGAAAACATCCTCCCCGGAAATACGGACGGAAACCGTTTCCTGCCGGCAACGGGAGGAACGCATACCATGCCGGTGACAGACGGACAGGCCGGGATTCGGAATCCGGAAAGCGGCGCCCCCTCAGACAAAACCCTCCCCTCCTTCCCGGACATTCTGGCGGCGGTCTGGCTGACGGGCGCCCTTCTTCTGACGGGTTATTCGGCATATAGCTGGCTGCACCTGAAAAGCCGGGTGAAAACGGCAGTCCCTTTAAGAAACCACATTTATATCAGTGAAAAAATAAGCTCCCCCTTTGTCTTTGGCCTGGCAAGGCCCCGGATCTATCTTCCTTATGGGCTGGATGCCGGCAGTCTGGAATACGTGATTGCCCACGAAAAGGCGCACATTCAAAGAAAAGACCACTGGTGGAAGCTGCTGGGAATGCTGCTGCTGGCCGTGCACTGGTTTAATCCGCTGGTATGGCTGTCCTACCTGCTGTTCTGCCGGGATATTGAACTGGCCTGTGACGAGCGGGTAATCAGGGGACTGGACAGGAATCAACTGGCGGACTACTCTCAGGCACTGCTGTATTGCAGTACCTCTCACAGAGGTATTGCCGCCTGTCCTCCCGCCTTCGGGGAAATCGGTGTAAAAGAACGTGTGAAATCCATCCTGAAGTATAAAAAACCGGCATTCGGAGGCATACTGGCAGCAATGGCCGTGTGCCTTGTCCTGGCCTTCTGCTTCCTGACAGATCCTGTCTCCCACGGAATCCCTGCATGGGCAAAGTCCCTTTCCCCGGAGGACGTCCAAAGTGTCCGCCTGGAGCTTCAGGCCGGTTCGCCATCCCTTACAGACGAGCTCCCCCCGGAAAGGATCCCCTCCATGACAGCCCTGCTCAATGAAGGCAGCGGAAATTATGTGTCACGGCCTGCCGACAACCGGGGCGGTTCCGGTTACTTCTTTCATATTGTTTTGCAGGACGGCACCTCCCATACCGTAGGCAACCTGGGAAATCTTTATCTGATGATCGACGAAGAGTATTATCAGGCTCCCCACGAGTATCTATCCTCCTGGGAAGATGCTTTTCCCGAATTTACGAAATTATTCCGGAGTGCGCAGAACGCCGACGCCTCCGGGCAGGTGACGCCTGACGGCAGCGAGCCGGCGGGATCTTCCGGGCAGGCGGCGCCTGACGGCAGCGAGCCGGCGGGATCTTCCGGGCAGACGGCGCCTGACGGTGACGAACAGCCTGCGGAAGACACCGACCTGTTTCATGCCACCATATTAGATCATGTTGACCTGGATCATGACGGGGAAACGGAACACATCCGCGTCTCCGAGGAAGAAAAGGGACAGATTTACCGATTGGAAGTAATCAGACAGGACGGAACCGTGATCTGGGAGAGGGAAGCCGGTCCTGCTCATATGGGCTGGACTTCTGTTTTCCTGTATCAAAAAGACGGGAAAGACTATCTGATCGAGTACCTGCCCACAATGTATCAGGGAACGGCAAGCTATAGCTGCACCATGTTTTCCCTGGAGGGCGGCCAGGTGACGACAGAGGATTCCCGGACAGCGGATTTCTCCCTGCCGGTTCTGGAGCTTACCGGTGAAATGAAAGCCTTTGGAGAAATGGTAAATTACTGGCTGAAGGAAAGTACCGTCCTGTTTAGCACACTGGAATTCAGGCTGGTGATTGGGCCTGCGGATCCGGCAGATATACCGGAAATCTATCCCGTGGTCTTTGATTCCAACGAATTGATTCAGGATGATCTGTATCCCGCCCTGCCGGAAAGCAGTCTTCCCCAGGCCGTCTCCTTGTACAAATTCGTGTTTTCCAGCGGTGCGGGTGCCTGGGATACAGAGCTGACCCTGGATGCAGACGGCAGCTTCGAAGGGGTCTATCAGGACGGCGAGGCGGCAGCAGGGCCGGAATATCCTTACGGAACCTCTTATATCTGCAGATTTAAAGGCAGGTTCGGACAGATTACCCGGCTCAATGATTACTCCTGCAGTATGCGGCTGGAAGAGCTGACCTATGAAACGGAAACGAATGCAGAATGGATCGAGGACGGCGTGCGCTATATCGGCGCCGAGGCTTACGGGCTGACTGAGGGAGAAGAATTTATCTTCTATATGCCCTTCACCCCGGCGGCGGAGCTGGACGAAATATTCTTAAGCTGGTGGCCCGATCACATTTTATACCGGGAAGGAAGCATCCAGACCCTGTATACTTACGCAATCCGAAATGGGAACACAAATGACGGCTTCTTTGCCTCCTGGTGGAATTAAGGGGCACATAGTGCTCCTCCCTTAAGGAAACGCTGATTAAACCAGCGTTTCCTTAATCCAGCCAGCGGATAAAGGCCGTCTTATCCCCGCTGTTGTATCCCGCTTTCCTGTAGAAGTCCAGTGTCCCCGGGTTCTTACTCCCAGTGAGCAACATCATCTTATAGCAATTGCACTGTTCCGCTATCTGCCTGGCATATTCCAGACACTGGGATGCCAGCCCCCGCCCTCTGAAATCCGTATGGGTTACCACATTTTCTACAAAAGCATAAGGCCGCACATTTCTCGTCAGATTGGGAATAATCACGCATACGCAGGAGGACACGATTCTCCCGTCTGCCTCATTCACAATCAGGTGGTGGTTCTCGTCTTCCAAAATCTGCTGCCAGGTGTGCAGCAGATTTTCCGAACATTCCGGAACGGATGTTTCGTGGAGACATAGATACAATTCCAGTATTTCCTGCAGATCCCTGTCTTCGGCTTCCCTTACCATATATGCCCTCCGCTCATACCTTAAACGAGGCCACCGTCTGGTTCAGTATCTCACTTAACCTGGACAGCTCCTCCATCTCTCCCAGAACCGCCCTGGAGTTGTCGTCCGAATCCTCTGCGGACCTCTTCATATCCTGCATATGATCGGCGATCTCTCCCACCAGGTCCGCCACTTCGGCGACAGCGCTGTTAATCTCTTCTATATTTCCCCGCATTTCCGCCGATGCCGTGCCCAGCTCCCCGGAAACCTCACTGTAAAAAACAGCGTCCTGCTCATACATTCCAGCAAGCTCGGTCATACTCCTGTAATCCTCCATCACCTTTCCGTTTACAAAGGTCAGCAGCTTCCCTGAGCTCTCCGACAAAAAGGCAACGTTCTGGGTAACACCTTCCGTCACCTGGCGGATCTTGTCCACCGCCTCCTTGGAATGATTTGCAAGCTGGCGGATCTCCTCTGCCACCACTGCAAACCCTTTGCCGGCCTCTCCCGCCCTTGCAGCCTCAATGCTGGCATTCAACGCCAGCAGGTTGGTCTGGGAGCTGATCGCCAGGATTTCCTCCGTCAGGGTATCAATTTCACGTACCCTCTGGCTGTCCGCAATCGCCTGCTCCAGCTCATCCTTTGTCTTCTGGTAAATGGCCACGGCTTCCCTGCCGGAAGTCTCGGACTTCTGGTATTGCCGGCCCGCGCGCTCCATGATGCCTGCCGACTGCTCCGCCGCCTTCCCTGCCTTTTTGGCCACGTTTTCCACGACATCACCCAGGGTCTGTCCGGTGCCTTTAATGCTTTCCGCCAGAACCTTCGCCTCCGTGGTCTGCTGCAGCGCCTGTACCGTGGAATCGGCAATACCGGAAATATCCTGTGTCAGTGACGTCATTTTATGGGACGTTCCCTCAGCAATCCTGCCGATACTTGCCGCGTCCTTCTTGGTATTTAAAATAATCCCTCTGATCTGATTTTTCACTTCCAGAGTAGCGGTTTTGATCTGCTCCGTTTCATTCTTGTATTCTGCCGGTATTTCCTTTGAAACCGTCACGTTTTCCGAGAAATCTCCGGAGGCAAACTGCTTTAACATCTGTATGGGCTCTAACAGCCTGTGAATCAGACCGGCCATGCTGAGGGCCGCCGCAATGGTAATAATAACCGCAATCACTGCGGTCATGGCGATCATGGCCAGCAGCGAATCCCACACATTGGCGGTGGGCACCACAACACCCATCTTCCAGTTACAGCCCCGGATCCCTGCTGCCGCAAAATAGCAGGAACTGCCGTCATAATCCTCAAACTCCGCCGCCTGCCCCTTATCCGCACTTACAAATTCCGCCAGCTGCCGATTGACGGAGGACACTGTCACCCCATTATCCTCGGAGGGTTCAAATTCCCTGTTCCTGTGCGCTATGTACTGTCCGCTGCTGTCAACCAGGAATCCATATACGCCTTCCGCGAAATCAATGCTTGCGGTCAGGTCCGTCACCGTTCCCAGCGTCACGTCAAGGCCTATGACGGCATACAGCTCTCCCCCGATATAGACCGGGGCGGCAATGGTGGTACACATCTGATTGGTGAGCACATCCCAGTAAGGATCCGTTACAATGACGTTCCCCGCCGCCTGCGCCTGCTGATACCAGCCACGCTGCACCGGATCATATCCTTCCGGTATTTCCGCCTCTCTGTTTGACTGGATAAACCTGCTGTCCTTTGTACCGCAATACAGGTTTAAAAGCTCGCCCCTGCCTGCCGCATAAATATCCACAATGGACTGCAGCGTGTCGTCCTGTATGTTCCCTGCCGCCTCTATTCCGTTTGCCGTTCCCTTTGCGAGCATTTTTTCGTTTTCGATCCAGGTATTGATCTCTCCCGCATATTTATCCGCATACAGTTGAAGCGCCTCCATCTGATCCGCCATCAGACGCTTTCCCGACACTGCCAAGATTGCCGCCGTGGTAAGCAAAATGCTCATCACCACCATAAAGATTACACTGATTGTCAATTTCCCTTTGATTGTCCTGCTCATAATCCTCCGTCTCCTTTTTATGCCTTGATTATATCGGACTTACGCCCGGCTGATCCTCAATAGATTCTCCGATACACTGTTCACCTGGCGGAAGGTCTCTTCCACCTCTCCGGCAACGCTTTTCTGGGTCTGGGTCTCGCTGACGATCCGGTCAGCCTGGGTAATGGTGTTTTTCACAAGATCCTCCATCTGCCTTATCAGATTTAAGACCTGCTCACCGCTCTGACGGGTGGCGGCACTTGACTCAGCGGCTATACGAGCCTTATCCCGTGATTCCTCCTGCAGGCTGCTGATCTTCTCTGCCTCCTGTTCCACTTCCCGGAATTTCCCGATTTCCTTCTTCACGTATTCGATATTCTCCTGATTTGATTTCTGTACTTCCTGCAGCAGACCCACAATCTTATGAATAATACTGACAATAGCATCACTTGCCTGCTTGGAGTTTTTCGCCAGCTGTCCTACCTCTTCCGCCACTACGCTGAATCCTTTTCCCATCTCCCCCGCTCTCGCTGCCTCGATGGAGGCATTGAGGGAAAGCAGATTTGTCTGATTGGTGATTCCCGCAATGGTATTTGCAAATTCGGAGATCTCCGTCATCCCTGTTTCCAGGCTCTCCAGCAGGGTCTCCGTCTGCCGGGCCGAATCCTCGATAGCCCCGATTTCCCGGGCCGTATTTTCCATCATTTCTATGTACCCGCTCAGCTTCTCCGAAGTCTCACCCGATATTTTCAGCATCTGTTCCGTATTATTCACCAGATCGTCCGTACTCTGATTCAGCTCATGAATCGATTCCCGGACAGAATCCACAAACCGGAAGCTTTCGTTGCAATCCTGAAGAGCAGCCTGTGCGGCCTCGGTAATGCTTACGTTCGTCCCGGCAAAGCCATGAATGCAGGTCTCCATCTGTTCCACCACACCCCCCAGCTCTTCGGATGCTCTCTCACATTCGTCCACCATGGCAGCCGTCTTTTTCGTATCTGCGAACTTCGCCAGCATTTGATGGGACAGATCCGCAATTTTCACACAGATAACACTCATGACAACACTTTCCAGCAGAAAGCCCATGGAACGGCTGAAAAACCACATAAAGTTTGTCTCGTACTCAATTTGCTGCACACTCAGCGATCTGATATACAGGGAAATCACAAGCAGAATATAAGAAACCACAGAAACCTGCAGAGTGAACTTCCTGTCATAGTAAAACAGGCTGAACACCATGGCAAAGGCATAGGTCATATAAATCCCCAATGCCGCATTTGTAGCCATAAGGGCTATCAACACAGCCAGGGCAAAGGTAGTAACATATTTCATGATATGTACGGGCACATTCCTCCTGTATGCTATCCCCGGCCCCATGGTTACCACCAGCGCCACAGCCGTCAGAACAAGCAATTCGCTTATCTTCGTTTGAAATACGCCTGTCACGGACAGGATAACCAGCAGCGGAAACACAAGAATCAGCCATGGCAGGATTTTAACCGCTGTCTTCGTGACCCTGGCATCATTTTCGACAAACAGACTTTCTTCCTCATACTCTTTTTCCTTCATGTAAGATACTGCCTCCTTATGCAAATCAGTATAATCAGTATCTTATATTTTAGCAAAAGAGCAGGCACAATTTCAGCAAATCAGTACACTTCGCACTTTATAAGGCACACTTTGCATCTGCCTATTCCAGCATAATCTCTTTCAGCGATATGTTACGGATACGCTTTGAATACCCATACATCACGATTTCGTATATAACCGCAAAGGCTCCAAGGGAAACAAGCATGGCAGGAAAGTCAAACTCATACTCGGGAATCCCCTCCATATCCCGGAAAACAAGATCCACCGCAATACGCAGCAGCACATATTGATAGACCGTTCCCACGGCAAAGCCGATATAAGCCACAGGCCTGTACCCACCCAGAATTGCCCGGGTGCATTCTCCCTGGGAATAGCCAAACACCCTCATCATGGCAATGGTCTTTTTGTTGCCGTCAACCACTGTGGTAATCGCCAGAAACAATGTGGTACATGCCAGTACCAGCCCGATCAGCATAATCATAATGGCCATCATCTCACTGGCCAGCTCATCCATGCTGAAAGACATCTGGGTCATGGAGGAAAAACAGAAGCAGGCAAACAGGATGAAAAACGCCAGCACCTTTTTGTCCCGCAGGGTATTCCTTTTCAGATCCTCCAAAAAAAGACCCCCCTCTTTGTCCGCCCCATGCTTTTTCCTTTTCCTGCCGTCAGACAGGGTTTCTCTTAAAAGGCTTAAAACCGGCATTTTCAGCCTGATCCAGGCATAACAGACTGCCAGAAGGGAAAAGGCCGCCGTGGGAATCACCACCAGGTACACAGGAACCGCCGGATGGAACCGTACCGGAAATGCAGGCAAAAGCTCCTCTAGGTTCTGCACCCTGTAAAAGTACGGCATGATAAGGAATGCTCCTGCAAAGCCAAGCCCCGTGCCCAGGAAAACGCTGCTGCCAAACACCCAGAAATTTCCTGCAATTTTCAGATTCGTATAGCCCAGGGCCTTTAAGATCCCCAGCTCTTTTTTATGTGTGTCGATATACTGCTTGATAAAGAAAAGAAGCATCACCGCCGATGTCAGGCACAGGCAGCCCCCGGAAAGTCCGCTGACCATCTTCGCTGTAGCCACCTGGGCCTGATAAAATATCCTCACCTGCTCCGAAATAATTTCTTTTTCAATGCCCGCAATATCAGCCTGATAATTCATAAACATGGTACATACCAGTACCGCACAAAAGGAAATAATCACAATCCCGGCAAGCTTTGCCCCATCCTTGATTCCCACTACCATCTTTTTCTCCGTTTCCGCTACCAGCCAATCTCATAGGCCGTCTTCTGCACCTGGTTTGTATAGGTTTCCGCTACTTTCCCACTGTTCATTCTGATAACCGTACCTGCCATTTCCGCAATATTCAGATTGTGGGTTACCATAATAATGGTAAAGCCATACTCCGCCTGCAGCCTGCAGATATAATCAAGCACCTGACGTCCCGTCTGTTCGTCCAGTGCCCCCGTGGGCTCGTCAAGGAACAGATACTTCGGTTTCTTGGCCAGGGCCCTTGCCACGGAAACCCGCTGCTGCTCGCCGCCGGAAAGCTCCCCCGGATATTTGTGCAGCTTCTTTTCCAGACCCACTGCCCTGATTACCTCCCGGTACTCCCTGTTGCCCGCCAGGTCGGCCCCCATTTTCACATTTTTTTCCACATTCATATTTTGCAGCAGATAGTACTGCTGAAAAATAAATCCCGTGTTTTCCTTTCGGAACTCCGTCAGCTCCCTGTCGGAAAGGGATGTAATATCCTTCCCGCTATACAATACCCTGCCCCCCTCCGGCCGCTCCAGCCCCGAAATCACGTTAAGGAAGGTGGATTTCCCCGAGCCGGATGCTCCCAGAATCACGACAAACTCTCCATCCTCTATTGTCAAACTGATTCCCTTCAATACCTGAAAACGGCTTTCCCCGCTTCCGTAAGACTTTGTAATGTCTTTCACCTCAATCATGACCTGCCTCCTTATATGCACGATCTTTTCCAAAGAGGTGTGCCTTGCACCCTCTTGACCGCTTGGAAAATCTTCATTCCGTTCACGCTTCCCTGTTCTTTAAAAGACTTATAAATACCTCCGTCATCATGCCGCTGATCTCATCCCCCGTGAAACGACACATTCCCGTGGCACATAATGCAGCAATGCCATGCGTATATATCCACAGATGACGATACAGCTTTTCGGCAAAGGCCTGATCTACGCCATAGCCCTCCTGAACGGACAACAGGATCTGCTCATAGCTTTCGTCAATTAACGGAAGCACTCTGGACACCTCCGGCACCTGCCTGTGCTCCGTCATAAAAAGAAGCTGAAACAGCTTCGGCTCATTTACGGAAAATAAAATATACTGGGTTCCCACCCCTTTGAATGCCGGTTTTTCCGCCAGACCTCTTTGAACATATTCCCTGTAAAGCCCTCTTGCCGCGTGGATGACAGCCTGCTGTACCTCTTCCATATTCCGGAATACCGTAAAGATCGGCCTGGCCGAGCTCTCCAGACGTTCTCCCAACGCCCTGGAAGTCAGCGCATCCGCCCCTTCCTTTCTGACAATCGTCAAAGCGGCCTCCACAATTTCCTCCCTCGAAAACTTTGCCTTCGGCGGCATAGCCGCACCTCCTTCCACACTTCTTTTTATTTCATACCCTGCCCCTTTATACCTGCCGTAATAGCGGAGACCTTTTACGGCCTGCGGCTGATGTCCGCATAAAATAAATCTTTCGAAATCACAGATTTTAAAATCCTTGTTTTAAATCCTATGTTTTAAATCATCCGTTTTAGTATAATACCAAAAAAGAGAGCTGTCAAGCAGAAATGATATCCGCCCGACAGCCAAAGCCAGAACAGCCCGGATAACATCAACCACTTTACCGGGCTTAACGATAATGTCCGTCACTCTTCCTCCACTGCCTCCCTGCGGTGGCCTGCATGAATACCGATATGCCCGATTCCCAGAATAACCGTGGCCGCCAGAAGAAACGGATTGTGCCCATAGATTCCCAACAGGAAAAATGCCCCCACCGGCAGGGTGGCCCCGGCCAGGGGAATGCGGCCGAATCCCCTGTAGAAATCGGACATACGCTTATTGCTCCTGAAATACCGGATCCAGTAAACTTCATATAACAGCATCAGCAAAAAGGAAATCAGCAGCCAGATGCCCCACGGGGAATCCACCCGAATATTAAAATCGGAAAATATCAACACCAGGCAGCACACTGACACTTCCCCGATCCTTTCCAGAACCAGTAATACTTTGTTTTCGTTTTGCACATAATTATCATAGCCCGCAGGCTTATTCCTGCTCCAGATTATGTTAGGCAGAAACAGCATCAGCAGATAAATCAGGCCCACATAAGAGAATCCGAAATGAAACATGGTATATTCCTCCCTCCTTCAGGATTTGTAACCAAACCCCTTCCTCAAAACTGTCTTTTCCCGTCAACTCCCAGTTCTTCCGCATTTTCCATCATATCTTTATACAGCACCAGGATGTCCGTATATGGATGAATCAGCTTTTTGTAGTTCATCTTTGTACCTGCCTGCCTTTCTTTCCATCCTGTAACAAATAATAACACCTGCGGGACTCAAAGAAAAGACCTTTCTCCTGGCAGATGAAAATTCGCTTTCCGGGCGAAAATGTTTTCCGATCAATAAGAATACAAACTCTCTGATTTCTGATATAATCCAGATAAAGCAAAAAAGCAAAGACATTAAAATCCGCAAGATTCCCATTTAGGCCGCAGGGAAGCTGCGGCATGGAGGTGCATCGATGAAAAAACTATCTCTGCGCATAGCCGATTTGCGCAAACGAAACCGAATCACACAGCAGGAGCTGGCGGACAGCATCGGAGTATCCTATCAAACCATCAGTAAATGGGAAACGGGCGTGAATATGCCGGACATCACCGTTCTGCCGCTATTAGCCGACTTTTTCAACGTATCCACCGACCAGCTGCTGGGCTTAAAGCCCCTGGACGGAGAAACCTATCTCCCGGAAAAGACGGCCACCGGGGATTTCTGGAATCAAAAGCTGGAATACCTCCTGCGAACCCGGAAAAATTACTGGAACCAGGATTATGCCCGCTTTCTCATTTCCCAGGTGTGGAAGATTACCGAGCCCGTCTCCATGCTGGACTGTGGCTGCGGCTATGGCTTTCTGGGAATGCTCCTGCTCCCTTGTCTGCCGGAAGGAAGCACCTATACGGGAATTGATTTCGCGGAGGACTTAATCCAAAAGGGAAAGATCCTTTTTCAGGAGCAGGATGGAGAGACAAATTTTATCTGCAAAAATGTCTTTGCCTACTCCGCCGAAAACCAATATGATGTTGTTATTTGCCAGGCGGTACTCCGGCACCTGGACGACCCGGAAGCATTTATCCGAAAGATGATTACCTTTGCAAAGCCGGGGGGATATGTGGTGTGCATTGACGCAAACAGGGAATTCGAGTGCTGCGGGCTCTATATTGACGGCATGGATTATCAGGAGCTTTGCCGGCATGAGGGCCTGGAAAAGAAATGGCGCACCGAGCTCGCAATGCAGGGCAGAGACTATGCGGTTGCCATCAGGACCGCGCATATCATGCAGAAGCTGGGGCTGGTGGATGTCGACGTGCGGATGAACGACAAAGTGGAATTTGTTACCCCTCAGTCTCCGGAATATGAGGAAACAAAAGCTAACTTTATCGCCTACAACGACTGGACCGCCGGCATCAGCGAGGAGGAAAGGGAGACGTTAATCCTGCATTTGCTGAACCACGGCCTCTCCCGAAAGGAGGCGGAAGATTACTGCAGCCGAAATTGCAAAATTGCAAAATACTTTTCCGATCACCCTGAAGCCGGATACACCTTTATGAAAGGAAAAATGATTTCTTATGGAAGGAAAGCCGAAAAATAAGCCCATCCTGCTGCTTGATCTGTATGGGGTAATCATAAAGGAAAGTAAAGGGTATTTTATTCCCTACACCTTTGCGCATTTTGACGCCGGGGAGCATGACCGGCTTACCAGGGCCTTTCGGGAGGAATGCCTGTTCACGAAGGCCGGAAACGGGGACCTGAGCTCCGATGAGTTTCTTTCCCGGTTAGGCTTCCCCGAGCCCCGGGAAGCAATGGAGGATTATCTCACAAATTATCTGACCCTGGATCCGGATTTTCCGCGGTTTGCGGAGCGCTATTACCGACAATATGATTTTGTGCTGCTTTCAAATGATGTCAGGGAATGGAGCAGGTACCTGTTCGCATTACATAAGCTCCAAAAATATTTTAAGGATACCATTGTCAGCGGGGAAATCCATATGCGCAAGCCGGAAAACCGGATTTTTACCCATACGCTGGAGCGCCTGCAATGCAGGCCCCGGGAATGTATTTTTGTGGATAACAGCGTCCGGAACTTAACTGCGGCCCGGGAAGCAGGACTGGAAACGGTTCTGTTTAACAGGGATCATGAGGCTTATTCCGGCAATATCGTAAATAATTTTCAGGAACTGGCCGACTTTTTAAATGAATATACGAAAACAGTATGAGGAGAATTTTCGCAGCTTTATCTGCGGTATGGAGGTGCAGGATTATGAAGGATAATTACAGTTTTTCGGTAGGATGTATCGTAAGAAAAGGAACCCAGGTACTGCTTGTGCGGCATACCTATGGCGGCGCATGCGGGAAGCTTTTGATCCCCGGCGGCTTCTGTCATGAAAACGAACTGCCGGAAGAGGCCGCCGTGCGGGAGGTTTCTGAGGAAACCGGCATTACTGCGGCAGTCAGACGTATGACCGGTATTCGCTGTGAGCGGAATTCCTGGTATATGTTATTGGAAATGGACTATATCAGCGGGATTCCCGTAAGTGATATGTGCGAAAACAGTGAAGCCCTGTTCTGTGAAATATCGGAAGCCCTGTCGCGAAGCGACTGCACGGAAATGACAAAGGTTGCACTCAGGAAAATAGTAAATGACTCCGGAAACTGTTTCTATTCGGATCCGGAATATAAAAAGCACAAGGGGGAAAATTATACGCTTTACCTATAGAGGGAAACTGACGGCATCCGTTAGATACCTTTTAGAACTGCCATTTTCCTTCCCATATTGACAATCCTGCTTCCCCATGTTAGGGTAAAAGAGTGTTCCGTGCTCTTACTGCGCACCTGATGGTACAGTATCCTATTATGGAAAAAAGCACCGCATGCGCTGTGGTGCTTCGCAAACCCATACCGGGAGGCATTCAAATGAAAGATAAACGCTATCGAAAATTCTATCTTTGCTCGCTGGCAGCCATTGTGGCGGTTTCCGCCTATCCCATATACATGGGGATTGTGGCAGTGGTTGAAACGCTGCAAAACGGTGCCATCCCACTGGAACGCTATCCGAAGTACATTATACCCTACACCCCCATATCCATAGCCCTGATCCTGGGAGTATTGCTGCTTCCCCTGTTTCAGAAGCCGGGGAAAAAGCAGAACTTTATATACGGCGCCGCCTTTTCTGTGGGTATCTTTTTTATCTTTGAAAGACTGATGGAAACGGGAATCTATGTCCAGACAGAAGAACTCGTTCCCCTGGAAGGCTGGCAGATGTCACTTTGTGTGGTGCCTCCCCGTCAGTACGAAACCAGAACCTGGGAAGCGGTAGATGTTCTGCTGGGCGAATACAGCCCCGCCTTTAAGCTCCATTTTTATATGATTTCTATCATTTTAATCCTGTCCCTGCTCAATTCCTTTTACGGCTTTGCCAGGATGATCCGCTCCGGGGACTACACCCGGAAAAAGGTACTTACCCTTCAGACGATTACCGCCCTTGCCTTTCTCGGGATGTGCATCTGGGCCTGCTTTACGGCCTTTTACCGGGGAGGCGAGCTCACCATTTCCGTCCTGTCCGCCCTGCTGATGTCCGTCTTTTTCGTCCTGCTGGGCGTTACCGCAGGCGTCTTCACGGGTTCCTTTACCCTGGGAAAAAGCAAAAAGGAAGCAGTCCTGCTGCCTGCCATTGTCTCCTCCCTGACCACCCTGCTGATGTACACCGGGGAAATGATCCTCTTAAGCGGTAACCTGTATCGCTTCGGCACCGGCTTTCTTTTCGACGGACTCGGGGGAATCGTGCTTGCCCCCACAGACCTGGCAATTATCGTGTTCTCCGGCATGATTACGGCGCTGCTCTGTAACACTGTGAACGGGAAACGGAATACAACCTGAACCTGCCTTACCGCCTGCCGCTGCCGTCAAATGCGTTCCGCTCCACATAAGCCATCATGGCATTGTTCCTCCAGCCGTGGCCCACAAGGAACATCAGGGCCGCTGCCCCAAACCCCAGGGACTCCCGTTTCAGTACCAGGCAGACCGCAAATACGGCAAACACACATATGCCCCACAGGCACATAACTGCTATATGCTCCTTCAGCCACTTCTTTTTATAGAATTCCACCTTTTCCTTCCATGTAAATCTGCTTTCTGTAAAACTGCTTTCTCCGATGGCCCGGGTCAGGTTTTCCTCCGCAGCCTCCCTGTACTCTTCCGCGGACAGCCTCCTGCCGCTTAACAGCTCGTTTACACTTACCGAGAAAAGCTCGCTTAAAGCAAGCAATGCATCCGCAGGCGGCAGATAGGCTCCCGTCTCCCAGCGGGACACCGTCTTATTGGTAACGCCGATCCTCTCCCCCAGTTGCTCCTGCGTAAGTCCCTGCTCTTTTCTTAAGACTGCCATGAATTTTCCGATTTGAATCAGATCCATATCTTTTCCCCTTTTCTGCGTTGTTTTCGTTAATTTCCCCGCAAAAAAAGCATAGCATATGCAATATCGGATGTCTTTCCCATAAACAGCGAATGGTTGGACATACTATGATTTTCTGCAATCCTCCCTCAGATATTCCTCCCATACCCCGGGGAATCTGTCCCTCACAAACACCGCATACGAGCAGTCAGGAGTTCTGGCCAGTTCTTTTTCTTTGAGATACGCTTTGATCATGGAATACCATCTGCCCAGCTCCCGCTCCGACTTATCCTCAAAACGCCCGATCCGCATCTCCCCCTGCTCCACATACTCTGAAAACAATTTGTACGCGTCTGCCACCTCCAGGCAGCCCGTCACCTCCACCGGCCCGGTGGCCAGCCTTGCACAGGGAATATTCTGAAAGGGTATCACCTGGTTTTCTCCTGCTTCCACCTCATAAATATATCCCCTGATGCCCTCCGATACCTGTCTTAAGGCATCCGGATACAGCTCATGGTAAATCGGTATGCTGCCGCCCCGGTCAAATCCATAGGGAAACCAATAATAAGGCTTCTCCACGGCATTGCACAGATAAAAGGCCGCCACCACCTTGCTGGCGGATAAATAGACATAAGGGCGGTCATGATCTGCCTGCCTTGGCTCCAGCACCTGAATTCCCCCGATATTACTTCCGTGATACAGCTTCATATCTGTTCATCCCTCCGCCTTTTCTCCGTCTCTTCTCTGCCTTTCTCTGTCTTTTCTCTGCCTTTTCTCTGCCTTTCTCCTATCTCTTCATCGTTTCTTTTCCGTCTTTACTCCGTCTCTTTTCCGCCTCTTTCCTGCTTTCTTTACGTCTTCCTCCTGCCGGCCTCCTCACCCGGAAAACTGCAGGCCCGAAAAGACTTCTTCCGCAGGCTTGTCCAATCCCATGACATTCCCGTCCTCCACAAACAGATAGCCCTGGTTCCCGTCCTTGCCCTTTACCAAGACCCAGCTTCTGAGATCCGTGCCCAGGAAGTAGACCTCTTCCTGGGCCGGGAGCACCGTCATTGCCGATGTCTCATCCATCTCGCAATATACGGGCAGATCCTCGTACAGTTTGTGAGCAGAAGAAGGCAGATAGTCATACCAGCCCTGGTCCAGACTAACGATCCTGCTGCCGTCATACCAGCAGCTATTCTGCACAAATGCGGTCTCCAGCATATCTGCCTGGGAGTATGCGGTAATACCGCCATATCCGTTAAAACCGTTTATCCCCCAGTTCATATCCTCAAAGGGGAATCCCGCAATCTGCCCGATATAAGTCAATGTCCCGTTATATTGAAAAAAATAAGTGACAGGATCCTCACTTGGCCCTTCATCAAGTACCGCAATCTCCAGGATACCGTCCGTTTCCAGAATATCCGTAATATAAAAGCAGCCCACTGTGGGATTCGTCATTCCCTGCTCTGACAGGAAGTGGGAAAGGTCATTGACGATACAGCTTTCACCATTCACGGTAAGCACACAGAGAATTTCTCCGTTCTCCTGCTCAGCCACCTGATAACTGACGGTATCTGCTGTCCCGTCACCGTCAAGATCCTCCGATGCGGTCTCCGATGCCTGATATTTCTTCGGATATGGATGCTGTCTGTCATATTCCTTTTCTGCCGCTGCCAGTATCTGTAAATTCTCCTTTTCTGTTTCACACAAAGCGCTTTCCTGAAATTCCTGCGGCGGTATCTCCCCTTTATACCAGGTGCAGCGGTTAAAATACTGCTGCAGGTACGAATTGGAAAATTGTCTGCCATGTCTGGCATATATCTCATTTTTTGCAATCCACAGTGTATTATCCGACAGGCCTTCCAGCATCGCCGGGGCCAACCCGAAAACACTGCTGGTGGAAAAAAGATATTCGTCTGCATATCCATGCACACCGGGAGCTGCAATCTGCAGAGAGGTCTTCACCTGCGGCACCTGCTGACACATTCTGATATATTCACCCGCAATCTTTTCGTCCTCCGTATCACAGGGAACATCCGTGGGCTGGACAAGATAATAGAGCGTGCCGTCCTCCGTATAAGCGACGATCAGCTTGCCGTGGTCATATTCCACCGGCTCCTGCGTGCGGAAGAATCCGCAGACAAATCCAGTCCTGTCATTGCTCTCATAGGAGGCCTGCTGATAGATCGAAAAGCCGGATTCGTGCTCCTCCATCACACAGCGCCCCACCCATTCCTCCGGCAGAATGATGGTATATTCCTGCCAGGTATACTGCCGCTCTTCCAAAGAAGTTTCCCGGCTGCCCTCCTCGGCTTCCCGCACTGCTTCTCCTTCTGCTTTTCCTTTTACTTCTCCCTTTATAGCTCCCTTTACTTCCCCGCTCTCTTCTCTCCCTGCTTCCTGCTCCGCCGTCTCCTCCCTGACAGAATCCAATATCGTCTCTGCTTCCGACATTTCCTCTGTTTCGCGGCTGCTGCCGGCTTGTCTCGAAAGCGCATCCTCTGTGCCACATCCCGTCAGCAGCAATCCTATTGCCAAAAATAAAACCGTTTTCTTCTTCATAAGCTATGCCACCCCTCATCTTTTCCTGATTGCGAACAAAAGCCATGCCATCCCGCAGCCCAAAGCAGCACAGCATGCGCCGGCAAACCAAAGTACTGCCGCAATCACACCAAGCCCGCCGAACATACCGTCGCTTTGCGTAAGCAACGTAATGCCTCCCACACCACTGTAAATAACCGGGAACAACAGCGCCCCATAACGCAGCAATCCCTTTTTTATCTTACGACATAGTATACTTTGTACCAGAAAGGCAGCTGCTGCCGGAACAGCCAAATAAACCAAGATATATTTCATCCTCTCAACTCCCCTGCCTTCCCAGATTTTTCTTATACATCTGCAGAATCTGCTTCCCATACCCCTTTCCCACATATTCCGGGCCAAGGGCAATGCCGGCATCCTCATAAATATGAGGCCTGATTTCCTTTATCCCCGCAAAGCCGATTGCCTGTCCGCTCTTCTTCTCATATACCAGCCAGGCATCATGATCCTGCTGCCAGGCAACGGTTCTCTGTATCCGCTCTTTAGCCTCCGCCTCGTCTGTCGTCAATTTCCAGTACATATATTTCGCTGTCTCCGGCCTTGACCAAACATTGCGATAGATAGATTTCCAATCCTCATACTTCGCCTTTCCCAGAATAAGATCCTCCGTCTCCATTCCCATTGTTCCTGCCTCCTCCTTTCTCATTCCGGAAGCACAAAGCGTAAAGGTCGCGCTTGGCCTTCCTGCACCTGTTTATAAATTTGGTTCTATAAAATGCACAGCAGAGTGATCCCAAAATTTTTTATACATTCGACTTTCCTTCCCATCGAGATTAAGCTGGTAAAGCCGAAAGGTTACCAAAACATTTTTTGGCTGCCATTGTTCTTCATAAGAATATTGGTATTTCATCCCTACATTTTGCATTACGCCGCCGCTTCTGGGATTGTTCCTGTCATGGGTTGCTGTAATATACGGCAGACCGTCTTTTTTCACCTGTTCTATAACCGCCTTCCCTGCTTCCGTAACAATTCCCTGATGCCAAAATTCCCTGCGAAGTCCATATCCGAAATCGTGATGTTCTTCCATATCCACTTTTATATAGCCGATAGGATAAGTATCCTCTTTCAGACAGATCGCATAGGCGTACGCCTGTGGCCGGGCATATTCTGAAGCATATTTTTCCTCATAAAATCTCCTGGTTTCTTCCATGCTTTTTACCGGATACCAGGGCAAAAACTTATTGACTTCCTCGTCATGTAGTATCAGGAACAATGCTTCCATGTCCTGCTCTGTAAATTTTCTTAAAATCAAACGCTCTGTCTCCAATGCGGGCGTGTTCATCTGTTTTCCTCCATAGCCCATAGACATACCTTTAAAACGCTTCCTCCGGGAGGCTGTAAATCATCCCTGCTGGCTTCCCGCAGGTCCTTCAATCGACCTGCCCACCGGATTTTCGGTTTTTTATTATACCATGTGCGCAGAAAAGGAAGCGCCTCGAAGAGGCATTTACTTTTCAAGCCATGGCCGGGTATAATGCAGCGCAAAGCGCTGGCAAGACAGCTTTAGCTGGCTTGAATTCTGCATCGGCAGAATCAGTATACCACAATTCAAAGAGCACGGGAACAGGGCATTTCCCGGGCCGGTTTTCCGCCTTATGAATATACGCACAGGCAGTGAAAAGAATGTTGATTTGGGATAGCTTCACACTTCCTGGATAACAGCTGAAGAATTCTTTCCGAACTGCAGTCAGAAAATCCACCTGACTGCGTTTGCTTCGCGCAGCGATGCCGCCGCATCGCCTCATTCAGCCGCCTTGCAGGCCGAAAATATATCCTGCGCCAAACATACGGACAATCAGGGTGGATTATACCGGTATTGTAAATAAAAAAGAAATGGGATAAATGAGGGAACCTGCCATTTTTAAAACTGAATCTTGTTGAGGTCTATAACATAGCCCAGGCTGGCGATATTCTGCGCTGTTGCCAACTTCCATCTGCCCATGGCATCATAAGGGATAAAACAGTATCCGGATATATCGGAAGGCTCCTCCAAATCCTCTTCTTCAGGGCGGAACAGAAGAAGCCTGGAACGTCCTAATTTTCCGATAAAATATCCAAGCTCCAAAATAACATTTTGACGTGCACGCGGACGATAGACATGCTGGCCGCGCAGCCCCCCTTCATCATCAGGTGACAGGAGGATAACGGCAAAGGCTGCCTGCTCTGCATACTCTTCAAACTTCTCAATAACGGTTTTTCCGCCGTTTACCTGTTCGGACAAAATGATAGGATCAAAACCAATTTCATAGAAATATGCTTTTATTTCCTTTTTCATTTCCATGCTGCGCCCGTGTACAATAAATACTTTATTTGACACAGGACCGCCATTCTTCATAATGTTATCCGACAATTCTACTACCTCCTGAATAAGCTGTTCACATCTTAAGGCCAGTTCAGTGGAATATAGTGCCTGGCTGTTCAGAAACCGTTCCTTTGCCTGCATCAGCCCTGCCATATTCTCAGCCAGCTCCCCACGGTTTTGCTCCTCCGCACACCGCAGGCACTCGCGATACTGATATAAAACCGGACCCTTGCCAAACAAAGAACAGATGTCTTTTTCCAGCTCGGTAATCTCCCGATTATACATCTTCTTCATCTGCTTCTATACACCTTTCCAAATCCTTGCGGGTAATTCCCCAGTTAATTACCTGCCAGCACCGTTCACAGATGTCCCCTAATACGTCGGGCTGGCAGCTTTGCTGCTTAGAGCCGTACCTTATCTTCTTGATTTCCAGGTCATGGTTTTGCTCAATGCACTTCAGCCTGGTATTTAAATCGCCGGAATCCGACAGGCTGCCCAGAATGGATTCGTTTTTCTTAATCTGCGCATTTATATATTTTATGGCATCCTGCAGGCAGGCTTGATATGCCGGATTATCAACAGTAGGATAGGGCTGTCCGTTTTTCGTCACGGAGCTTTGCCATTCATGTATTTCTTCACCGCATTCCGTAAGGCCGCATCGCTCGCAGGAACGAATCTTTAAACAGGAATTGCTGCTTTTATAATGCCAGTCCGTGAAATTATGACAATGGTAATATATTTTTGTCTCGCCGCACCTCCGGCATTGCTGGATCTGAGTACAGGAATTCGGGGCCGCAAATGACCTGTCGCCAAAGGCATGGCGAAGCATATGCGCCTCATATCCGCAGGTACTGCAGGTTCTTTTCATGATACAGTCGGATTCCTCGACATACTCCCAAACTCCATATGTATGTTCCGTTTTCCGCTTTTCACTATACCCACACCACGAACACGTCCTCTGTTCTTCGCATTTTCCGGGAATTCTTGTCCACTCCTCAAAGATATGGCCGACGGGCCTGCTCTTTGTCTGTGAACATTTGGAGCATTTGCGCTCCTCCTGACATATTCCGGGTATTCGTTCCCAATCACTCCAGGCATGAAAAATGCAGGCCATAATTCTTTTCCTTTCTCCGACAAACTTTAATAAACCAATATAATATTATCATATTTCTGCATATAATTCAAGATGCCTGACAGTCATTTCACAGATTTTAGTAATTCCAGCCTGTTACAAAACATTGGATAGAACTGAGGTAATTCCGCAAAATGTGCTTTCTTTACTTCCTTCGTTTGATTTAAGCCGATTTTCTGAACGGACCTGATTGCAGCTTCCTTCTGATTCACATGCTCTCCGAACACAGTCTGACAATTAGCCCCCTCTATATTGTCATAAGAATGAAACGCCTGATTGAAATCCATCAGATCATGTAATCTCACCGGTTTATTATTGGAATTACAAACCAATATCCCCCAGTTTCCCCAATGTCTGTCCGTATTTCCAATCAGGTAATCCACAATGTTCATCATATGATAGTTCTTCTTATCCAACGACATAATACATTTTTTTATGTTCCTGCCATGATTTGCAGCATACAGCTCAAAAGCTTCCATTGAAACAATGGAATACTCTCTCGACGTAATATTGCTGCTGACACTGACCTTTTCTCCGTCAAACCAGTCCTTTTCGTATAATACCTGCGAAACATCAAAGCATCTGCAGATCTGGCTGGCCAGAAGCTCCCTTTCGACCGCATCCGAACCGCCGTCCTTCAATAGTCTGAAGCCGTCATTCATTCTCTGCCAGGCTTTCGGAAAACACCCGTTGGTTGATAAGTCTCTCGCCAGATACTCATTTTCCACTGTATACTGTTTCCCTCTTAATGCAATGTCAATAAATGTGTTATCCAGATGATTCTCATACAAATTTATCTCTCTGAACGAAACCTTTTCCTTCTGTAACCTCACCCAGAAAACATCTGTTAATGAAGCACATCTGTAGGATAATGCTATCCGGGCTCTTTCCTTATCCGTCACAGCCTGCAGCATTCCTATACTGTTCAGTATCTCCTTTGCATACGTCCTGTCTAAAGTGAGGATTCTTGTAGCACACCAATAGTTGAAATTGGTAACATTATTAACCAAGGTATCAATATCTTCCGATTCTTCCAAATACAAATTATATGGCATGAACGACCTGTAATATATTTTACAATGCCCGGAATCGTTAATTTTGGCAACTCTCCTGTCCATGTGCATAATTTCATACACTTTCTTTTCCGGCATTCAGCCACCTCCAATTCAAACGGATTGTGTCGGCTATTGCACTGCAGGGCACATAATAATCAAACACCCCGCTGCAGAGCAGCGGGGTATCTGACCCTCGCGGCATTCGCCAATATACTTAAGGGATGCGGGCATCCCGCAAGCACGGCACCCGGCTCATTGCTCGCGGGAATAAAAGTGGCGTAAAACCTGGGCTTTCGCTCGATCTTACACCACTTTTCCACTGCAGAAACGGCGCGAAACCTGAACCGTTGCAGTTCGATTTCACGCCGTAAACTGCGGAAGATGGGACTTGAACCCACACGATATTGCTATCACAAGATCCTTAGTCTTGCTCGTCTGCCAGTTCCGACACTTCCGCATACACAGCATATGTACTGCGCAAGTATCATCATAGCATTACTCTTCCAAAAAGTCAATCATTTTTTCTCTTGATTTTATCGTTTGTATTTGTATTCCTGTAACAGTCCAGACACCCCTCCCGCGAAGTCAAAATCGCGCTTCTATGCGATTTTGCGAGACGTACTTCTGTGTTTTCGGCATTTTATCGCTGTACACGCCCGGAAGCGTCACCGCCTGCAAGAGTCTCAACCTCTTTCCTGGATACCAGGTTGAAATCACCGGGTATGGTGTGCTTCAAAGCGGAAGCCGCCACACCAAATTCCAGGGCATCTTTGAAATTTTTGCCGTCCAGCATACCGCAGATCACACCGCCGGCAAAGGAATCGCCGCCGCCCACACGGTCAACAATGGGATGGATGCTGTATTCTTTGGAATGATAAAATTCCCTGGTATCCCGGGAGTAAATACATGCGGACCAGCCGTTGTCGGAAGCGGAATGGCTGACGCGCAGGGAGGAAATGCAGTACTCGAAATTATAGTCAGCCACCATCTGCTCAAAGATGGACTTATAGCCAGCCAGCTCCAGGTCACCGCTGGTAACATCCGTCTTACCGGGCTTATATCCCAGCACCAGCTCTGCGTCCTCCTCGTTGCCGATGCACACATCCACATACTGCATCAGGTTCTTCATAACCTTCTGTGCCTTCTCGGAGCTCCAAAGCTTCTTGCGGAAATTCAGATCCACGGAAACCTTTACGCCATGCTTCTTTGCAGCCTTCAGGGCCTCCTCCGTCAACACTGCTGCCGCGTCGGAGACAGCAGGCGTAATGCCTGTAAAGTGGAACCAGTCCGCGTCTTGAAAGATAGCGTCAAAGTCAAAATCCGCTGCGGTAGCCGTGGAAATGGAGGAATGGGCCCTGTCATAAACCACCTTGGAAGGTCTCATGGAAGAACCGCTCTCCAGGAAATAGATACCCAGTCTCTCACCGCACTTTGCAATATGCTTTGTGCCTACATTATACTTTCTTAAAGCCGCTACCGCGCACTCGCCGATCTCGTTGGCCGGAACGGCGGTGACGAACTCCGCGTCATGCCCGTAATTTGCCAGAGACACCGCTACATTTGCCTCTCCGCCGCCATAATTGATGTCGAACTCGTCAGCCTGAATAAACTTCTCAAAATTGGGGGTGGACAGTCTCAGCATGATCTCACCCATGGTTATTACCTTTGCCATCGTTCTAAATTCCCCTTTTCTTTATCGTTTTCCGATTATTTCGGTCCCCTCCGAGGGGGATCCTGTTCCCCTCTTTCACAATGCGAAGACATTACTTCTGTACCAGATGCACCGCGAATCCGCCTACCTCTTCCTTCAGGTAGATAGCCTTATATTTACCCTTCTCATCCTTCTTGGGTTCTTCAAACTCAACGCCCAGAACGGAAGTCATATAATTCACGGCACGCTCGATGTAATTGGTACGAATGGCAATGTGCCCGTTCTTTCCCTTGAAGGGAGTCTTCATTACCTCTACCGCGGTTCCCGCAAAGACGGAGCTGTTGCCTGCTTTGGCAGGCATACCAAACAGGAATGCAAAGCGATTTGCAGCCTTCAGCGCTTCCTCCTCGTTTGCCGCATTGATGCCCACATGTGCCAGTTCAAAGCCCAGCATGGTCTGCACCGCTTCCCTGGTCAGCTCCTCGATCTTATCCCATGCCCCCTCATTGATCAGATCCCCGGGCACCATCCAGGAGCCGCCGCAGGCAATGATCTTGGGAAAATCCAGATAGGAGGTCAGGTTCTTTGCATTCACACCGCCGGTAGGCATGAACTTCATATTTACATAAGGTGCCGCCATGGCCTTGATCTTTGCAAGGCCTCCGGACTGCTCGGCAGGGAAAAACTTCACCACGTCAAGTCCGAATTCAATGGCCTGTTCGATGTCCGAAGGACTGGAAGTACCGGGGGTGATGGGCACACCCTTATCAATACAATATTTTACGGTCTTAGGATTTAAGCCCGGGCTCACAATGAACTTTGCCCCTGCAGCTACCGCCGCATCCACCTGCTCCGCATTCAGGACTGTCCCCGCGCCGACACACATATCCGGGAAATTCTCGGTCATGATCTTAATGGCTCCTGCTGCCGCACCGGTACGGAAGGTTACTTCCGCACAGGGCAGGCCGCCTGCGCACAAAGCCTTTGCCAGAGGCAGGGCATCCTCCTCCCTGTCAATCTTGACCACGGGAACAATACCGATCTTACTGATCTGCTCTAAAACTGCATTCATAATTATCCTCATTTCTGCGGGGCTTTTACGTTACAAACAGGAATCCCGGTCAGTCTGCAGAACCCCCGCGGACACAGACTTGACCGAACATTTCCGGACATGCCGCCTCCGGCGGCAGTGCCGGCTTCCCCGGCACAAACAATCCGTGAAACCAAAGCGTAAAGGTCACAGTTCCTTTACCGCCGCGGCAATCTTGTCGCACTTACAGTTTGCAGGGAAATACTCCTTGAACTTTGCTCCGGAAAGAGCCCCCTTCACCAGGTCGCGGTCAAGATTCTGCAGAATGGTGACCATATCCGTATGGGTTACCTCCTTCACCTTGTCCAGAATCTTCTTATTCCTCTGCTCCGGCTCTACCCGCTCGGGGGGATAACCGCCGCCCCCGTGGGCGCAGAACAGCTTTTCAAAGATATACTGCAGGTTCAGCTCACCGCCCCAGCCGAAATTCTCGGCAAAAGGTATGGCCACACAGTTCCCGTCATTTACCTGGGAAAAGAGATACGCGTCCAGGGGGGACTCTATATGTCCGCAAAGCACTCTGGGAAAGGAGTTGCAGGCCAGCATGGCCCCTTCCCCGGTGCCGCAGCCGGTGATTACATAATCCGCAGCCCCGGAATTTAAGAGCACTGCCGCCAGGATACCGTTCTGCACGTAAGTCAGGGAATCAGGGTCATCCCCGCCGCACATGCCGTAATTAAACACCTCATGCCCCAGGGGCTCGACCACCTTCTTTAAGGTTGCGCAGATCATCTCGTTTTTCGCCGCCTGGCTGTTTTCATTGATTAAAGCTATTTTCATCTCTTTGTTTCCTCCTTATGAAGGCTGCTTGCCGATATAAGCCAGAATGCCGCCGTCCACATAGAGAATGTGTCCGTTTACCGCATCAGAAGCATCGGAAGCCAAGAATACTGCGGGGCCGGCAAGCTCCTCTGCCTTCAGCCATCTGTTTGCGGGAGTCTTCGCACAGATAAACTGGTCGAAAGGATGCCTGCTGCCGTCCGGCTGGATCTCACGCAGAGGTGCTGTCTGAGGTGTCTCAATATAGCCGGGGCCAATGCCGTTGCACTGGATATTGTACTGGCCATACTCCGAACAGATATTCCTGGTGAGCATCTTCAGGCCGCCCTTTGCCGCCGCATATGCGGATACCGTCTCACGCCCCAGCTCGGACATCATGGAACAGATGTTTATAATCTTGCCGTGGCCTTTCTTAATCATGGAAGGAATAACGGCCTTGGATACGATAAAGGGTGCATTCAGATCCACGTCGATCACCTGCCTGAATTCCGCCGCCGTCATCTCGATCATGGGAATTCTCTTAATAATCCCGGCATTATTTACCAGAATATCGATCACGCCTACTTCCCTTTCGATCTGTGCAACCAGGGCATTGACCGCTTCCTCGTCGGTAACGTCGCAGACATAGCCGTGAGCCTTGATTCCCTTTTCCTCATACGCCGCCAGCCCCTTGTCCACCAGCTCCTGCTTGATGTCGTTGAAAACAATAGTGGCACCTGCCTCGGCATATGCGGAAGCAATGGCGAAACCGATACCGTAGGATGCACCTGTTACAAGTGCAATCTTACCTTCCAGTGAAAAATTGTTTACGAAATTTCCCATTTTCATTCTCTCCTTTTTGTTAAATTCATGGTTGGCAGATATAACCAATTCCTGTCATCAGTCCTATCCGTTACATCAAATCCTTCATCGCCACGCCGTCCATATCGTCAAAGTCCTGATTCTCCCCTACCATGCCCCAGATAAAGGTATAAGCTCTGGAGCCGCAGCCCGAATGAATGGACCAGCTGGGTGAAATCACCGCCTCCTCGTTTCTCATAACAATGTGGCGGGTCTCGCTGGGTTCTCCCATGTAGTGCATCACAAAGGCGTCTTCCGGCATTTCAAAGTAAAGATATACCTCCATGCGCCTGTCATGGGTATGGCAGGGCATGGTATTCCAGACACTGCCGGGCTCCAGCTTCGTCATTCCCATCTCCAGTTGACAGCTTTCCACCTGGCCGGGCAGGATGTATTTGCAGATCACCCTGTGGTTGGCGTCCTCCAGGCTTCCCAGCTCCACCTTATTCTCCTGCTTTACGATCACCACGCCCTCTTCCGGCTCACCCTCCGGCCGGATCAGCACGGTAGGGCATGTCCTGTGGGCCGGCGCGGAATTCAGATAATACTTCGCGGGCTTCCCTTCGTCATCGCTGGCGAAAATAATCTCCTTTGAACCCATACCGATGTACATTGCCTCCTTAAATCCTACCCTGTACACCTTTCCGTCCACGGAAATGGTTCCCGGACCGCCGATATTGATGACGCCAAGCTCACGCCTCTGGCAGAAATACTCGGCTCTGAGCTCGTCGCCTGCCGTAAGGGTAAGAGGCTTTACCGGCACTGCCGCTCCTGTTATGATCCTGTCAATGTGGCTGTACACCAGCTTGATCTCACCTGGCACGAAAAGATTCTGAATCAGAAACTCTTCCCGCAGGCGCTCTGTCGTATAATGCTTCACATCTCTGGGTGATACTGCTGTTCTCAGTTCCACTGTAATACACCTCTCCTTTCATATAAATAATTCCGCACTGTGTAAGTGCTTACATTATAGCATACAATAATTTCCATTTCCATAAAATTTTCAGATTTTATACTTCTTTTATGCTTTTCACATACAGTATACCCGAAAAAATTCTCCAGGTCTATTCGAATATTTTTCAAAACCTTGCAAATTTTGAACTTTTACACTATACTGGTACCATAAAGCCGATGGGGGAACCTCCATGCTGCGGCTCCACTGCGCCTCAAATCCCAATAACTCACAGCCGGGCTCCGGACAATCCCCACCGGACAGAAAGGACACATAACAATGGAAGAAGTCACCTCCTGTAAAATTGCCATCGAAAACTGCCAGAACACCAAAACCTTTGCCGTTGCACATCTTTATAAGGAAGAAAAAGCCATGGACATGCACATCCATGACTGTTACGAGCTCTATTATTCCATCTCCGGCGGCAAACAATTCCTCATAGACAACCGCTTTTATTCCATCACTCCGGGGGATCTCTTTATCATCAACCAGTATGAGAGCCACAAACTGACCCAGATTGACAATCAGCTCCACGAACGCATTGTCCTCTCCGTTCATCCCGATTATACCAAGCGGCTTTCCACGGCAGACACGGATCTCGACGCCTGCTTTTCCTGCCGCAGCACCGGCTTTCAGCATAAGCTGTCCTTAAGCCGGGAACAGCAGAAACGCTTTCTGTATTACGTCAACAAGATCACCTCCGCCAGCGGCTACGCCCATGACATCGTGGAACAGGCCGCTTTCATGGAGCTGCTGGTAATGATTAATTCCCTTTCCAGCGCAAATGCCCCCGAGACTGTAAAAAGCGAATACAAATACAATCGTCAGGTAGACGATATACTCACCTTTATCAATCAAAACATTGCTCAATCCGTTACCGTAGAACAACTGGCCGAAAGCTTTTACCTCAGCGAATCTTATATCTGCCGCATTTTTAAACAGGCCACCGGCACCACCATCGGCAAATATATTGCCGCCCGCCGTATCAGCATTGCAAAAGCCGCCTTAAGCGAAGGTGCCAGTGTAGGCGAAGCCTTTGAAAAAAGCGGCTTTGGCGATTACAGCAGCTTTTTCAAGGCTTTCACCAGGGCAGTTGGGGTATCCCCGAAAAAATACGCTAATCTGAGCGTGAGCTAAGGCCGCCTGTGCCTTCACTTAGCTTATCCCTCTGCCTTTTGCGGCCTTCTCCCTCGCTTAGCTTATCCCTCTGCCTTTTGCGGCCCTCTCCCTCACTTAGCTTATCCCTCTGCCTTTTGCGGCCCTTCCTCCCGCTCCTTCTCCCGGCGTTTGACATCCTTCCACAGCGCCAGTGCTTCCTCCGGGTTCTCCGGCCTCTTCGTATCCCCGAACACATGGGGATGTCTGCGGATCAGCTTGTCCGCCAGGACCTGTACCACATCCTGAAAGCTGAAAGCTCCTCTTTCTTTTGCAATCTCACAGTTCAGCAGCACCTGCAGCAGAAGATCCCCCAGCTCTTCGCAAAGGTTTTCATCGTCCTTTCGCTCCACCGCCTGCAATACCTCTCCGGCCTCTTCCTCCAGACACTTTTTCAGAGATTCATGCGTCTGCGCCCTGTCCCAGGAACAGCCCCCGGGACTACGCAGGATGGTGGTGATCTCCAGCAGCTCCTCCATGGTATGGGGCTGATTTTCCATGTATGTTTTTCCGTTGTATTCCCTCATCTGCCTCTCCTTGAAACTCTTCTCACACTTCCCGACATGCCGCCTCCGGCGGCAGTGCCGCTATTGGCGGCACAAACAATCAATGAGAAGAACGCTGTCCAAAGCGAGCTTTCCCGCTTGCGTTCTTCCGTGTGAGATATAGAACTTCTTGGCGTCCCATCCTATGATGGGACGTCTTTAGAAGTT
>ERZ777011.659-NODE-659-length-49680-cov-73.880605_pt1 | contig 49680 bp, 44 predicted proteins | sample MGYA00374964_ERZ777011 | MGnify/ENA primary metagenome ERZ777011 (study PRJEB29310, sample SAMD00008975) | mouse gut metagenome | study: EMG produced TPA metagenomics assembly of the Metagenome analysis of fecal microbiota from mouse which was promoted...
ATCCTCAGCCAATTATCCCATGTCTGTCAGTGGCCTTTAACTGAATATCCCTAAGATAGACTTCGTAGGCCTCTATCAACTCCGACGAAATAGCGTCAAGCATCATGTCGCGCTCGCCGCGAAACTGTCGGAAACTGTTGAGCGTAGACCTATAAGTCTCGGCCGTGCGCAATCGTCCGTGTTCATACATACGCGATATCAGTTTCTGCATGTAGCCGAACAACCGGTACTCGTTAATCTGACGGTTGTATTCATCCACTATCTCATCAACGGCAAACACATGACACTCTTCCTCATATTGCCGTATTATACCGCCAAGACGCTTTACATCATTGCCTATGTTTCTACGCATGGCTATAATAGCCGGTGCCCGGTCGACACAGTCGGGAAATCTTATGCCCGACTTGCGCTCATCCCACTCGTGAGGATAGATGCGGTAATCGGTTGTCAACTGACGCACTTTACGTTCGTGAATGACCTGATAATAAATACTTCCCATCTTTCCTGCAAGGGTCGATGGTCGAAACTTTACTCTGATTGATGCCATAATTTTAAGAAATGTGTAAAATGTTAGAGGGACATAACCCATATATAGGCCATATCCCTCTACGGTAACGTCAGAATAAACAATTACGACATAAAAAATCAGCTTTCTTCGTATTTTTACAAAGAAAGCTGATGCTATTTTATACGGTAAGTATCGACACTTACAGTTAACGGCCCGAATACATGTCGTCGTAGTATTGCTGATAGGCTCCGGAGGTTATGTGGTCCATCCATTCCTGATGGTCGAGGTACCAGCGTACGGTCTTTTCGATGCCCTCCTCAAATTGCAGGCTCGGTTCCCAGCCGAGTTCACGCTGAAGCTTGCGGGAGTCTATGGCGTAGCGAAGGTCATGACCCGCACGGTCTGTGACATAGGTTATAAGTGTGTCACTGTATCCTTCAGGATTGCCCAATAGACGGTCGACGGTCTTTATGATGACCTTGATGATGTCGATATTTTTCCACTCGTTGAAGCCGCCTATGTTGTATGTCTCGGCCACTTTGCCATTGTGGAATATTGTGTCGATGGCACGGGCATGGTCTTCAACAAATAACCAGTCGCGCACATTCTCACCCTTGCCGTAGACAGGCAGCGGCTTGCGGTGACGGATATTGTTGATGAACAACGGGATAAGCTTCTCGGGGAACTGATACGGGCCGTAGTTGTTTGAGCAATTGGTCACGATCGTAGGCATTCCGTAAGTGTCATGGTAGGCACGCACGAAGTGGTCGGATGAAGCTTTTGACGCGCTATACGGGCTGTGGGGATTGTACTTTGTAGTCTCCAAGAAAAACTCCTCGCCGTAAGCATGGTGGTGTTCAGACGAGGCCGCGGTGGTAAACGGCGACTCTATGCCCTCGGGCTGTGTAAGCTCAAGAGCACCATAAACCTCGTCGGTCGATATATGGTAAAAGAGTTTGCCATCGTAACCTTCGGGTTTTGACTCCCAATACTCTTTGGCGGCCTGAAGCAGCGACAGAGTGCCCATGACGTTGGTGCGTGCGAAAGTGAACGGGTCTTTTATCGACCGGTCGACATGACTTTCGGCCGCAAGATGGATAACCCCGTTAATGTCATGCTCGCGCATCACACGGCGCATGGTGTCTATGTCAACTATGTCGGCCTTGACAAACGTATAGTTGGGCCTATTCTCGACATCCTTGAGATTGGCAAGATTGCCGGCGTAAGTCAGTTTGTCGAGATTTACGATATTGTACTCCGGATATTTGTTGACAAAAAGTCGCACAACATGGCTGCCGATAAATCCGGCACCGCCTGTGATAAGGATATTAGTCATTGGTGATTTAGTCATTAGTCGTTAATATTTAGTCTCTATTTTATTGGTTATCTTTGTTTTTCAAGAACGAGATAAACGAAGTTATCATCTTGCCGGTTTCTTGAATCAAATTCAATGTGTCTGTTATTTTCTTCTCATCAGAAGCATGTATGATAGAACACAGTCCTATCTGGGTCTCAAGTTCAAAAGTCGAGCCTCTTGCGATAAAAAGGAACTGCAGAAACTCTTTTTCAGACTGACGGCCATATCCCTCCGCAATATTGGACGGGATGGAAACCGCACTCTGCGGATCTGGTCGGCCAAAGCGAATTTTTCTTCCACAGGAAGCAGTCTTGCCACTTCATAGGCTGATGCGGCAAGCTGCATGGATTTATTCCAGACCTTCAGCTCCTTATAGTCTCCTTTCATCGAAACAGTGTATGATAATCTAATGACTGACGGCTAATGACTCTCGACTAAATTTGCGATGCATGTTTTTAAAGAAGCGGTCCAGTAAGGCACCTGTATTTTAAATGTATCCTTGATTTTCGTCTTGTCAAGGACAGAGTATGACGGACGGCGCACCTTAGATGGGAATTCGTCGGAGTGACACGGCTGTATGTCACAGGCGGTATTGCCTGCGATTTCAGCTATCATCTTAGTAAAATCATACCAAGAACATACGCCCTCGTTTGAGTAGTGATAGACACCCTCGTTGCCCGCAAACTTGCGGTTCTCGATGATGTAGAAGATAGTGTCAGCAAGATCTTGCGCGTAGGTCGGGGTGCCGGTCTGATCAAATACGACCTTCAGCTCCGGCTTTGTCGAAGTGAGGTTGAGCATGGTCTTGACAAAGTTCTTGCCATATTCACTATATAGCCATGCGGTACGAAATATCAGAGACTTGACACCGGACTCGGCAATCTGTTGTTCTCCGTGGAGTTTTGTCATGCCGTAAACGCCTGTCGGGGTGCCCTTTTGGTCCTCGCGACAGGGGGTGTTGTATGGCTCGGCGCCAAACACATAGTCGGTGGAGACGTGGATAAGCGTACCGTCGTTTGCCTTCAATGCCTCGGCAAGATTGCGCACGGCCGTGGCATTGAGAAGCTCGGCAAAATCCGCGTCATCCTCCGCCTTGTCGACATTGGTATAGGCCGCACAATTGACAATGACTTTCACATCGTTGTCCTTCACCATATTTTTAACGGCCGCGGCATCGGTTATGTCAAGGCGTTGCGTGCGGTCATCATCGGCAATATCGGTGAATATGTAGTTGTCATTTGAGCCTTCGGCAGCATTACGCAGACAGTTGCCGAGCTGTCCGTTGGCTCCGGTTACTAATATGTTCATAAATAAAGTTGGTGAGTTTCAGAATAAATCGGAATGAGAACCGGTGTTTATCATAACCAAAACAAGTTCAGTGTCATCTTGCCTCCAAATCAGCAGCCAGTCCGGCTGTATATGGCATTCCCATAATCCATTATATTTGCCGGAAAGTTTATGTGAACGATATTTAGGAGGGAGAGAGCCTTCGGTTGCAAGGATTTTTACCGTCTCTTCAAAAAGCTCATATCTAAGTCCTCTTTTGAGACAACGTTTGAGAGCTTTAGTAAATGACGACGGCGTTTCAATCCTGTATTTCACAGCGGATATGGTTAAGGAAGTCTTCTGCAGACTCATATTTTATAATGTCGCCTCTCCTTATCTCTTCAAGGGCATCGTCGAGCGTATATGAATCTTCCTCGTCAAATGAAACGCCCTTAAAATTGCTCATTACTTTTAAAAGAGCCTGTTTTAGAGTTGATTTGACGGAAGCATCCTCTATATTTATTACGAGCTGGGTCATGGTTCTTCAATTTGGAGTTACGACACAAAATTACGACTTATTCTTTAGTAAAACAACTGGTTGCTCATTTTTGTTGATACAAGTCGACGTTGATGTCAAAAGGCGAGTCGAAGTCGGCGAGCAGCGGGTGCTTGGTGTCTTTCTCGCTAAGCAAAGCCTCGGCCGGGTCAATCTGCCAGTCGATGCCAAGTGAAGCGTCGGCGATAGAGATGCCGCCATCGGCTTGGGGGGCGTAGTAGTTATCGCACTTGTATTGAAACACGGCTACGTCAGAGAGCACGGCAAATCCGTGGGCAAAACCGCGCGGCACAAAAAACTGACGGTGATTCTCTTCCGACAGCTCCACTGCCACATGCTTGCCATAGGTCGGCGAACCTTTACGTATGTCGACAGCAACATCAAGCACACGCCCCTTGACGCAACGCACAAGCTTGGCCTGCGTGAACGGCGGCCGCTGAAAATGAAGTCCGCGCATGACTCCGCGCGTCGAGCAGCTCTCATTGTCCTGTACAAAATCGACCGGACATACTTTTTCGTCAAACTCGCGCTTTGAGTAACTTTCAAAAAAATATCCACGCGCGTCAGTAAATATGCGCGGCTCTATTATCACCACGCCATCTATTGCCGTATTAATTACATCCATAGTTAATCTGTTGACGGAAACCATGACCTGCGGGCCATAATATTCCTGCCTCAAATTTAATAATAAATCTGTATTTAAGGAAATTTTCGACTGTCTATCGGCGCCATGCCGTCAATCAAGATTGCGGTTTCCCGTACGCTCCACTTCATCGACTACCTTAAGCAGATACTTCCCGTAGTTGTTCTTGAGCATGGGCTGCGCAAGCTGCCGCATTTTGTCGGCCGAAATCCACCCCTGACGATATGCAATGCCCTCCAGACATGCTATCTTAAGCCCTTGGCGCTTCTCAAGCACCTCGACATATATCGAGGCCTCGGCAAGAGAGTCGTGTGTGCCAGTGTCGAGCCAAGCGAAGCCCCGCGGCAACGTCTGCACACGCAGCTCACCGTCTTTAAGAAACTCCTGATTGACAGTAGTTATCTCAAGCTCTCCACGAGCCGACGGCTTGATATTGGCTGCGACATCAACAACCTTGTTGGGATAAAAATAAAGTCCTACCACGGCATAATTGGACTTCGGCCGCTCGGGCTTCTCCTCAATCGACAGACAGTTGCCCTCGCGATCAAACTCGGCCACACCGTAACGCTCCGGGTCATCGACCCAGTAACCGAACACCGTAGCCTTGCCATCCTCCTCCGCGCTCCTGACCGCCTCCTTCAACACTCCCGAAAAGCCAGCGCCGTGGAAGATATTGTCGCCCAGCACAAGACACGCCGAGTCATCACCGATAAACTCGCGACCGATGATAAACGCCTGCGCAAGCCCGTCGGGACTCGGTTGCTCGGCATAAGTAAACCTGACGCCATAGTCACTGCCGTCACCAAGCAGATGCTTGAACATCGGCAGGTCAAACGGAGTCGAAATGATAAGAATATCCCGTATCCCCGCCAGCATCAGCGTCGAAATCGGATAATACACCATCGGCTTGTCAAAAATCGGGAGCAACTGCTTGCTCACCCCCTTCGTAATCGGATACAGCCGCGTACCCGACCCTCCCGCCAGCACTATTCCTTTCATGATCTAATATTGGAATTTGTTAAAAATTTAGTTAATGAAAGTCCTCAGATAATATATAAATGTCAACATAGTATAAACTATAGTCCACAGATCAAATTGTTTCTGCTTACAATGACAATAAATTTTCTAACCATGTATTGATTGAATATTTTTCATATATATCTTTTGGGATATCTTTATATACTGCATCAAAAAATGCCTTATCTATCATCGGATTCTGCCGATCTACTATTAAAATATTGTCGGGATGATAGAAGTCATAAAATTTCACATCACCATTGGTAGTAATGAGCTTCTTTTTTGCGCCCAATGCTTCCATGGTTCTTAAAGTGAGTCCAGACTGTTTAGGATGTTGTATGTCAACAATTATACGGCTCTTTTTATATAATTCAAGTAGCTGCTGTTTATCAATAGGCTTAAAATGGAAATCGGAGATATGGGCATTTTTCATTTCCGAATAATTATATAACCTATATTTATAATACATTATTTTCCCTTGGAAAAAGAAATAGGTAAAGCATTTACCTCCTAAAGCCTTAATTTGTGAAGCGATACTTTTGATAAAACGATACCGGTCGCTATGAGTAGTACCAACAAATAATAGGTCGTAATCAACCTTTTCTGTATATTCGGCAATATCTCGATATTCGTTATAATAAAATAACGGTAGAAAATTTATCCCAATTTTTTCACAATCATGCCTATCAAACGAAAAAGCTTTATCAAAATTGTTGAGTAACGAAATCGCATTATGATTATTTGCAATAGAATCCCAATGGTAGACTATCGAAATTGCATCAGGATGATAGCTAAGAAGCTTTTGCAAATTATGTTCGGAAAAAGATTCTCCCTTTATCAGGATAATATAATCATACTTAAAATGCTTTGTATTTTCAATAATCTTAAAATGGTATTTATTGATGTATGCTCCTATTAAATTCCGATTAATGCGAATAAGGGCTTTAACAATAAACGAATTCGCCGGACGTTCATCATAATAATCAACTTTGGCACCGAAAGTCTTTAAAGCATCTACAATATTTTCAGGAATGCCAAAAGCCTTGGCGGAAAAAAACAGAATTCGTTTTCCTTTTAAATCCATTTTTATTTATATAATCCCTTTTGTTTCATTTCTTCAATCGATGCTTCATAATTGTCCTTTTGGACCGGCTGACCGTCGACCCAACGACAAAATTGCTCAATTCCGGCATCAAATGTCCATTTAGGCTCAAACCCAAGAAGGTTGCGAGCTTTGGATATATCAGCGAAATTGTGACGTATGTCCCCTAGTCGGTAGTTACCTGATATTGTTATAGGTACATCTAGGCCATAATACTTTTTCAGAGTATTGGCGACAGTCAGGACATCGGTTGCCACTCCCGTGCCAATATTAAAGGCATTTCCTGAAACTCCATCAACTGTCAGTCCTAAGATTGTGGCATCTGCTATATCGTCGATATACACAAAGTCACGGGTTTCCTTTCCGTCCTCAAAGATATTGATGCCGTTGCCGTTTTTGATGCGGGTTGAGAAAATGGATAGAATGCCGGTGTAGGGATTGCTGAGCGATTGACCGGGACCATACACGTTCTGATAGCGGAACGAAACAGATTCTATCCCGATTGACTGGCATACCATATGCACAAGTTGTCCTTGAACCTGTTTTGTTATACCATAGACAGAGCCGGGATGAATTTTGGAATCTTCTGTTGTGCCAACAAGTTTCAATGGTTCTGAACAACCCGGATATTTTACTTCGAAATCGCCATTAGACATAGTTTCCTCAGGACGTTCCTCAGGATATACGAATGCATTAAGCTCGTCGCTCCAATAACGCCCTTCCCCGTAAATGGCGCGGGACTCGGCAACGACTACTCGTTTCACGTCGGTCTTTTCATTGGTGAGTATGTCAAGGAGAATTGCCGTTCCGCCGATGTTCACATTCACGTACTTTTCTATTTCGTACATTGATTGCCCCGTCCCGGTTTCGGCAGCAAGATGCAATACAGCATCCACACCAACCAAGGCTTTACGCCAATCGTCACGTGATGTCACCGTGCCTTTGATAAACCTGACTTTGTCTTTGATGCTTTGATAAAGCGGAGATGTCTCCTCCGGATTATCGCCATGAATCTGAGGCGAAAGATTGTCAAGGACTGTCACTTTAACACCTTGTGCCACCAATTTCAGCGCAACATTTGAGCCGATGAAGCCAGCTCCACCGGTAATAAGTACATGTTTCATATAATTTCAGTATTTATTTTGCAATGAAAGATCCGTCATGATTTGTTCGTTCCCATTTCCCGGCATCAAAGTCATAGCGTTTAATTACTTTTGCAGGAGCACCGACAGCAATGCAATTTGCAGGAATGTTTTTATTTACGACTGAATGTGCCCCTATTATAGCACCCTCACCGATTGTCACTCCCGGCATAACAAATACACCTTCTCCTATCCAAACCCGGTCGCCAATAGAAACCGGTGCCACATAATAAGGCCGTTTTGTGGGGATAATATCTGGAGATGTGTCACTTTCATCACCTTTGTAGCTTCCGTGGCTATTGTCCGATATATACACATGCGATGCCATGAGAACATTATCACCGATTTCTACAAAACGTAATGACGCGATATGAACATTATCATTTAGTTGTATGTCATTCCCGAAGTGTATTTTAATACTATTATCTCCATCAGCAATAAAAGCCTCAATCCTACAATTACTCCCAGTTGTCAATCGCTTTCCAAAATCAATCATCGACCGGCCCTTAATAATCGTCCCTGATCGGATTATTCTAGCATTTTTGCAAATAAATTTCGTCTTTAAAACAGACACGAAAAGGCCTACTATTTGATAAAATGAGTATTTATTTTTTATCTGTTGAACCATGATATACTTTGTTCGATATTTTATATTGTCGGACAGCAATAAGGTACAGTAATTTTATTCGATATGTAATTTGCTGAAAGAATGAAAGAGAACTCTTATTAGCAGTACATGAAGCATTACTAAAATGACGACGAAATAAGATGCCTTTAAACTTTACAAAAGAGACCTTACCGTTTAACTCAGCTAACATTGCCACCCACCCTTCTTGAAATATTGGTAGATTATCAGGATATGGAAATGCATATTTCAAGACCTCTTTTCTAAACGCCATACAACACCCTAAATAAGAATTCTTATATAAATTTTTCCAAAATCCGGAGCCAGAATTTCGGTCAATAAAAAATGAATTAGAAATTATATTTAATTCGCTATCCGCAACTATAGCATCATGAACTATACAATCATTATTTGCAAGTTCTTTCAAACATTCCTTAACTTTATCATGAAGCCAAACATCATCTTGGTCAGAAAGAAAAATGTAGTCTCCATTGGCATGACTTAGCGCATTCTCAAAATTACCGTTTACTCCATGATTCCCTTTGTTTTTCAATATCTTGATTCTTGAATCATTATATGATTTCAAAATATCAATGGTTGAATCAGTCGAGCCATCATCGGAAACCACAAGTTCATCGTTTTCTCCAAGTTGGGCTAAAATAGAGTCAACTTGTTCGCGGAGATACTTCTCTCCATTATAAGTTGCCATGCAAACTGATATCATCGTAAATATTTTTGAAAATATGTAATAATTGGAGATAGACTTTTTGATTGAATACACAAAGAACCGGCCCGTTTAAATACGATAAGATTGATCCAAAATTTATTTAACTTATTTACAGGCTCATAGTGCTTTACTGAAGTGCAAAAATGCTTATATCTTGATAATTTCTGGCTAATAGACTGCTCTTCGTTGCTGAATGATTGAACACATTCCATATCAACAACAAACGCTTTGTCAAATTTTGAGCCAAATCTCTCAATGAACTGGAAATCGGCAAAATCAAGCCAAACTTTCTCATTATATCCTCCAACCGCCCAAAAAGCATCCACTTTAATTAAAAGACCGCTATTTATAATTCCGTAATCAGATGGATTTATTATCCCAATAGGACATGAATCCTGTAACTTTGTCACATAATGACGCATCTTTACCGGCGACATGTATTTTTTCCCTTGTGTCTTGACTTTCGGAATAAATAGACTTATATCCGGATTGTCTTTTATCGCTGAATTATAAATTTCTAATGCATTTTCGGGGAAGAATGTGTCTTGGTCTGCGATTAACAACCAATCGTAACCATTTTCTTTAGCAAACGAAGCCGCATAATTATAAGCTTTACTAAGTCCACTGTTGTTCTCATCTCGAATAATATTTATCTGGGCTATATCCAATGTATCACATGGATAATGAATCGTTGAGTTATCATAAATTATTAAATCAAAATATTGGGACTGATTTTTAATGGATGATATAGAAAGGCTTTTATCTATCGACTGATTAAAGCATACTACTACCACAAGTATCATAATCCATTTTAAATTTTCTTGAAAGTATAATTTTTGAATTTATCTAATAAAAGCCACAGAAATGGCACGGGTATCAATCCCATAAAAACAAACATATTATCAAACAGATTAAATATCGTTATTAAATTAACAGAAGTGAGTAAACAAACATAATACGGAGATTTCTTACTTATAAGCCCTATCGTTACAGTAATAAAGAAGATATATACGATATAATTCAGAATTATCCCATACCATCCCATACATAAAAACGAGCCATTATATACTGAACTTACATTAAGAGCAGGCAATACTAATAATGGCTTTTTTTTTTCGATGCCAAGCAATTCATTTATTCTTTTGGAAAAAATCGTTGGTGTAAATTCAAATAAAAACAATTCACCTAAATTAGACAAACCATATTCTTGTGGCTCTGAATAATCAATATTATGTTGCAGATTGCCAATTGGTGAGGCTATATAAATATATGACCAAAAATACTCTTTAGGTATTGCCGAATCCCTAAAGCCGTCGGTCGCTTTTCCAAGTTCGAGTATAAAGTGTTGGTCTGGTTCTAGGTCCGTACGAGCATCACCCATAACTCCAAATATGTATAATACGAGCAAACCTCCAATAATCACGCCACATAATTTTGATGTAACTTTTTTTACGTTCATCAGATAAATCAAAGTGATGCCGACTAGTATAAACATTAAACCGCCTCTGTTAAAAAATAATACAAACGGGAACAAACAGCCTATACATATCTTGATTAAACTTTTTTTCTTTTTCTTATCAATTATGGATTGAAATGAATAAAAAGAAAATAAAGCCATCATAGTAAAACCGCTAATTAGCAATACATGTATTATAGGTAATCCAAAATCAATGTAATTTGTTTTTCCTGTTGTAATATATGACACTAGTGGACATCCGGTAAATATAAACTCAATCAGTAATAAAGCATATAAATATACCATATACTTTTTGAGTTTACGTATATTAATGTATTTAGGGGGTATACTTTTATAGCAAAAAAAGCGTTTCTGCTGACAATAGAGTGCAATAATTAAGGATACTAGTACTGTTATTATGAAAAAGAAGAATAGACCATTTGATAAATTCGGATAAAAATCGGACCATCCTAGCTCATAAACCCCAAACACACACCCCCATGTTAACGCATATAGGAAAAAGGGATTTGCAATAATATTATTCTTCACGATCCAATAGATACTTTTAATCTTTATAATGTATTATAGTATTCCCTTAATAATTTATAGATATTTTCCCATTTAAACTTTTCAGCAAATTCCTTTATGACTCCTACAGTCCTGTCTCTCTTTTTAAGATTACTGAAGATTCTGAAACACTCATCTTTGTCCGAATAAAATATATTCTCAGGAGACGCATAATCTGAAACGCCATCAATATCAGGAAGTATCGAACACACGTTTAAAAATTGTGCTTCCAATAATGTGTTATTAGCAGTAGCATATGTTAGTGGCAAAAAATTGTAGTCAGAATGCTCTATTAATGAATAGTATTCATTGGAGTCAAGATATTTATATATCCTCGTAACATCTTTAAATCTTTCATATTTAACTTTTTCATCTAATGGGATTCCCACTAGATGGAATAGGATATCTTTACGTTTAATGGTTGAGATTACATCATATAATAATTTGAAATCCCGGTAATTTTGTCCTATAACAATCACATTTATTTTGTTTTTGTCAAAAGCTTCTCCTTTCAATGAAACCGGTAATACATCTTGATATTGTGGATGATTAAATCCATGAGGTATAAAAACACTATTTATACCGTATTTTTCCTTTAGAGATTTTTGTTGTGCTCTACTTAAGACTATAACACCATCAAAAGCCTTTAGAGATTTTAGAAATAATTTCTTAAATCGCCGTTTCTCAAGATCCATGTGTATAGTTATAACTAATTTGTGTCGAGCGGAACGAACATATGGGATAAAATAAAACATTGAGAATTCACCATAAAATAGATGTGTGAAATCATATTTTCTACGTTTTATTCGAGTTATTATATCCAGCAGAAGTAGAGTTAATCTTTTTGAGACTGCACTATCCCACTTTTTCCATAACAGCATTTCATCAGCAAAGAGCCTGTCAGAACCTGTCATATTGGCTATTCGGTCATAGCCACCTTCTTTTGAGTGTAAATGATTACGAAATCCGGAAAATAGTACTCTCATGTTTGACATACTTATTGAATGCTTATTATAGATTTGCTTTATTAAAATCCTTATACCTAATCCGCCAGATATTAAATTTAGTCGTATTAAAAGCATATAATAACATCCTACTTACGCATGTCATCATATACAGAATATCAACTAATGACTGATATATCTTTGAATGTGTCTTTTTAAAATACAATTTACGACTTTGAAGAAAAATTTCACTTCTTACACGGTTCCCTTTAAAACTAATATTTTCCAAATGAACGATTTTTGCCTGAGGATAGAAATAAGAATATAACTTTTTTCTCTTATATCTATAAGATAATTCCGTTTCTTCAAAATACATAAAAAAATCGGGGTCGAAAAAACCGTATTTCTCAATATCCTCTTTTCTTAGTATCATATCTGCCCCTGTAATATAGGCGACTTTTGTGAAGCCATTTTTATTGATCTCGCGATTCTTACATTTTTCAATAAGTCTGTAAATTGTAAAATGCAGAAACATATCTAATTCTGATAGTATCGAAGGGTAAATATATCTGAACGAATGTACGCGGTTCATATCTTTATTATAAAGCTGACCGCCGGCAATTGCGACATTGCCATGTGAATCCAAAAAATCTGACAAAATTTTTATAGCATTGTTTATAAGAAACGTATCACTATTTAAAAGAAAAATGTATCTGCCACAAGAATATTCATATCCCAAATTATTCGCTTTCCCAAAGCCTAGGTTTTCACTTGAATAAATATATTTTATACGACCGTCTTTTTCAAAATGCTCCTTACTGCCATCGGTTGAAGCATTATCCACAAGAATAACCTCAAATTTTATACCTGATGTCTTTTCAAAAATACTGTCAATACACTCTGATGTCATCTGACAAGTATTATAATTCACTATGATTACCGATACATCCATATGATTGCTTTTACGTCCCTATTGTATATTTGTGATATGGTAGTTTGTAAAGTAGCCAAGCTAGACAATACGCTCCACAAAATGTAAGAAGCATGATTACGATTTGCATTATCGGAGATGTAGAGATGCCATATAATCTGCAGCTAAACAATTTATAAATTACCATATGACACAGGTATATTGCAAAACTAAGTTTAGACAAGTGACAACACAATTTATATATTAGCCCTGAAGTACGCCACCGTATATGTCTTAGGAAATAAAACATAATAGCCGACATAATTATCGTAAATATTCCGAGAAATCCGCCGCCAATATATAAAGCTGTCGGCTCATCGTAAGAACACAACCATATACACACTATGCAGATTACATATGCTCCCATTAATATGATTGCAGAAAGTGGTTTTGTGAGTTTCAACCCTTCTGATTTGTTCCCGATAATAAATCCTAACAGAAGATAACCCACATATCCGGAAAAGTATAGAAACAGATCGAAATTACAAAATGGGACAACTCCGAAAAGGAATGGGTTTATACATTTAAAATATCCGACAATACTTGCACATATCCATAAAGACAGATATATCTTCTGATACAAGGAATCTGTCCATAGTTTAGATGTAAAAAATGGCAGTATCAGATAAATTCCTAATAGGATGAAAAGATACCACAAAATACCTCCAATTTCACGTGGATACGCCACCGGTGTCATTACTATATCTATCAGCATCTGGTGTTTTTCTCCAATTCCAATACAATACGGTAATATAGCATAAATAATACCCCAAAAAATCAATGGGAAAAATATACGAGGGATTCTTTTCCTATAAAACCGCATAGGGGGGGGGTAATATACTGATATTCTGTCGGATAAGCAAAAATCCCGTCAACATAAGGAACAACGGCACACAAGGACGGACAAATAAAACTACAAGATATCTGAAATAACTGTCAGGTTTACATATTTCTCCTCCGGGCAACGAATGAAGACTCACAACCATCAGACATGCGATCACTCTTATATAATTACACCACGGAATTTCACGATTTCCTTCTCGTACTTCTGAATATTCTTTCATAAGCTAACCGCTTTAGATCAACCCCAAATAAATAAGATAACGGTAATGACATCAATACAATTGCTCCGGATATAATCATTAGACTGATCCATGTATTTTGTATATCGAGTGTATTGAATAAACCAAGCACAGCTATTGACAATACAATGATAATTAATGAATAATATAAAATATGCCTCATAGAACAATCTGCTGTATCACGAACTTTATACCACATAACGAATCCGGCAATAAAGTGCATTACACCCAACGACAGCGGGAATATATATAAGTCTAATACAGAGTATAATAGTACATTCGCCACGATAACTCCAATCTGGCACATTGCGCCTATAAGAGCATACTTCTTTCCTTCTCCTACAGAAAGCATAAAGCATCCAAATATAAGATATGTAACTACTCCTATAAAAGAAAAAGAAAAACATCTGCACAGATTTGAGATTAATGCAATATTTTCCATAGTGACAGCCCCCCTATGGTACAAAATAGTACATAAAGGATATGCACCGCCGAAAAGAAGAGGAATAGCGAGTAATAGTATCATGAATATTATACCTATGCAATCCTTAAGCGATTTCGAGAATTCAATCGTTTCGCTTTTCATTTTATGAGTGGCAAGGATTGGGACAAGAACTGACGTAAGCACGCTACCTATAACACCCTGTAATATAACAGTAAATTGACGGGAGTAGTCAAGCGACGATACATTTCCGGGGCCTAATAATCCGGCAAGCCATTTTTCCGACATTGCATTTAACTGTCCTAAAAAATATGGTACAAAAAACGGAAGGGCATAGAACACAAACGGACGAATATATATCCATTTAATTGTCACAAAATCAGTGAATGTAAACTTTTTAAGTTTTATGATATAAATAATTATCGCCAATGATAGTAGTATACAACCTACATACTGTGAAATAGCCAAGGCATATATACCTATTTTAGGAGCGAGACATACAATGATTGCCAAATTAGAGAGACCGGAAAAGAAACCAACTATTTCAGGCAGATAGAATATATTATAAGCATTTAATACACTAATACCAATTGACGGGAGCTCTGTCAGCAAAAAAGAAGGCAGCATTATAAGTAATAGAATTTCAAAAAGTTCTTTGCCCTTCTCAGGAAAGTCTATTGCAAAAAAGTCGGCCAAAGGCATTCTTGCAACATAGATGATAGCGCATATTAATATTGAAACGAATGTAATAGTTGTAATTAGATTAGCGGCGGCCCTATTAGCCATTCTTTCACTCTCTCCTTCTTTAATAAATATAAATTGCGAACGAAATGTCTCATTAAAAGGGCCCCAACAGGCACTGCAAATTGTAGCTATCAGGGTTGAAACAAGTAACCAAATATCTTTCTCAATACTTACGCCATAATATTTGGCGGTAAATGTTACTGTAATCAATGAAATACCAAGTCGCAGCAACCTAAGTACAAAAAGATATGCGGTTACACTTTTAATTCCAGAGCCCATTTTTTACCATCCAGTTTCTTAATACCGCTTTTTTCATAGCAAGCCATCCTTTAATGTATGATTTAGTTATATCATACTCTATATGCGGAAGGGTATGGCCGATTTCAGAAATCACATCATCAATATCTCCTTTGACATAACTGAGAGAGAGCCAATCGCGTTTATTTTCCGAAAGTGGATGAAAATCTTTTGCCTTGTAATAATTGTCTTTGTCCAAACTATTCCAAAAATTAAAATAAGAATCGACATCAAAATCGTTGTTGTGTCCCCAGTTCGTGATTTTTTGCTTTATTTCCTTTGGTTCTCGTGCCCAACTTTGATGAACGGCAAAAAACGGGGAGATGAATCTTATTGCTTTTGAGGGTTCAACGCTTCTGCAGCCCCAATACTCATGACAATTTGTTGCCACCGGAAATGGATTATTCTTAGCTGTATTTATAACCAGATATCCATCTTCAAGTTTTTTAAAAAGGATCTTCCAATTAGAGTATATACATAACGCAGAATTTGGATAACGTTTTTCTAATATTCTGAGATAATTTACAAAGCCATCAAAATCGATAAAATATTCATCGGCATCGAGCTGAATGTTCCAAGAATTACTATTTTCATATGTCTCCATTACTTTAAGAAGCATATTGCGTTCTCTGATCTCATTGTAAATCGTAGTCAGGCTAGAATCATAAAAGTCATCTTCATATACCTTGATTTTATCATATAAATCTATTTTCTTAATTTCATCAAAAAACTTTTCATCAAACTCATACTTATTACCAGCCCAAGTCCTTCGATCCTTGTCTATTGCCAATGTTATTGTATCGGCAGATGTATATATATCTTGAATGCACCGTATCGAATATTTGTAATCATACGAAAGCAGTATACCGATATTGATTTTTCTCATGTCAATCCTTGAATTTTATTTGAACATTATGCGTTACAATCTCACTCTCCGAGGGCAGTTTTTCCCATTCGCCATATATATTCTTTAAATATTTTTTGTAATTGTTTGGCACATTAAATTCCAAACCTTCAAACTTGATCCGTTTTAATGGATAAATATCATCTTTTTTCTGCCATATTCTAAATGAGTTGCCATATCCATAACTTAAAATATCAGTTTTTTTTGAGGGAAACAGACGGAATATCGGATATATCAATTTTTGAAGTATACTAAAATTTACCGGTACCATAGACCTAATGCATTTCAATCTCCCGGAAAGAGGAAATTCAACAAGATACAAATGTAATCTTCCTCCAAATTTATAAAGGATTTTATGCGTATGCTCAAAAGGGAAGATGTCAACTTGTAATCCTCTATATTTTCTAATCCTATGTAAATAACTATCTTGAATATATTCTGATTTCAAATCACGCAAGACATACCAGCTGCCATAATATCTGGGATCTGTTTTGTGACATTGAATTACGAAATCAATATCGGCATAATTTTCCGCCATTATATTGGACAAACGCATCATATCGTCGTAAGGCATTACAATATCCGTATCATCATCCCATGGGATAAAACCCTGATGTCTTGCAGCACCCAATAAGGTTCCACCATCCAGCCAATAAGTCAATTTATATTTGGAGCAAACATGATCTATAAATTTAAGCATCTCCAACATGCGAAGTTGCCCTCTCCGCAATGTTGAATTGTCAGGATTATATTTGTTACGTAATTCTAATTGTATATTCGGGTCAATCATAATCTTGGGAAATTAATTAATTCTGCTCCAGCTTTTGAAATCCTTGAAGAAGCTGATGACGATGAGAATGAGGAGCACTCCTACGGGGAAGGCGGCGATGATTGTCACTCCTTGTAGACTGTAGAGTGAGTTCTGGGCGAAGAGAAGGGCTATAGGAAGCAGGATAAGCATGATGCTCCAGAATCCGCGTATGCCGCGTGCCGGCTCCTCTTCGGGAGAAATCTTCTTGTAGCTATAGGATGAAGTTACGTATGTTATGCCATCGAGTGTGGTGCTGTAGAATGCTATCATCGTTATTGTCAGCAATAAGAGCGCGAGCCATGGAAGTGGCAGCGTATCGAATATCATCAGTATTGCTTCATACATTTCTCCTCCGTTTCCGATGAAACCTATCGCATCAACTCCGTGCTTCATCTGCTGTGCGAGGCCGTAGTTGCCGAGAATAATAAATGAAAGATATGTTCCGGCGAGTCCCCATCCGAATGATCCCCATACCACGTTGCGTATTGTACGTCCTTTGGATATAAGCGCGATAAAGAAAGGTGTAGCCACACACCATACAAGCCAATATGCCCAGTAATATACAGTCCAGTTCTGGGCAAAACCGTTTTCACGCAGAGGATCCATGTATGTGGATAGCCCTATGAAGTTCTGTACAAGATTGCCGAGCGACTGGAAGCCGGTCTCTATAATATAACCTGTCTCTCCGCCGAGAAATAAAAAGTATAACAATATCGCAAAAAAGAGATATGAACATATTCCGGCAAGCTTGCTGATACCTGTTATGCCGAACAATACGGTGATGGTGTAGACTGCACATATCAGTAACAGTACAAGAATAGTGACAGCGGTAGTCGGCTCAAATCCGAACACGCTTCCCATGGCGTTGGTAAGTAGCGGGGTAGCGAGTGAAAATGTGGTGGCTGTAGCACAGACAATTGCGAAAATCGCAATAATGTCTATGATCTTTCCCAACACACCGTCAACACTGTCACCAAGTAGCGGGCGGCATGCCTCAGAGAAGCGCTGTCGCTGGCGGCGACGCACATGAATCATGAATGCGAAGCATACGGCGAGAATAACATAAAATCCCCATGCGAGAGGCCCCCAATGGAAAAGTGTGAATGTTGGCGCCCACATTTGTGTACCGCCCAGATCCTGTACATGCTGTTCTCCACCATACAAGGCCCATTCTATTAGAGAATAGAACATGATGTCGGCAGCCATAGTAGAGGTAAAAATCATTGTGCCCCACTTAAAATCGGAATATACAGGTTTGTCGGTATTACCAAGCCTAACATTACCGTATTTAGGTGCAAGGGCAAGATAAAGAGAACAAAGTACGCATCCGATTGCCAAAATCGGGTAATATATACCTATGGTGTCGCCGAAGAAGCCCCTTAATGTATCTACTACGCTTTTTGACGATTCAGGGGCAATCATGAATACAGCCATCAGCGTGATTACTATGGCAAACGGGATGAGCATTGTGGCCCAGTCAATCTTTTTATTCTCTGTTGTCATATTATTGGTTTATAGTCGTTTATTCTTTCCAGATTTGACACGGCCCTGTTGAACCGGTCTATTCCGTAAGTGCCGAAGTCATCACCTTTAGCTTCCTTGATGACAGTCCATTGCGCCCAGAGATAATCCCATAGTATTTGGTAGCACAATATCTTCTCGCGGGTAAAGGGCGGTATTTTTTCATCAAAGTATCTGTTAAGCATGTAGTCTACGTTTTCTTTCTCAAAACCGGCTTCTATGAATAGTGCAGCGAAGTCCGCCATTGGATCATTCATTCCGGAATATTCCCAGTCAATAAGATATACCGTGCCGTCAGGCGCCTTTATGAAGTTTTCATATAGCGCGTCATTGTGACACGGCTTGAGATCCACACCAAGCGAGTTTAGATAACCCTCAAGTGCCATTACACGTGGACGTACATTCTCCCAGCCATCATACATTGTAGCTCCTGCTTTCTCCATGAGCATATCGTATTTTTCAATCTCATGGAAAATATTGAACTCATTTCTTAGACGTATATGTGAGTCATGTATCCTGCGGTATATAGCTACTATCTTGCGCATGTTGTCGTGGCGCTGTATGGTGGCTGCGTTGAGGGTCTCTGCGTTTTCCACGAAATCTGCAAGCTTGACCCCTGTTGATGGATCAAAATACCTTATTTCCGGATTCACTCCCAGTCTGCAGGCCTCCATAGCATTGAACTCCTCATTTGACCTCTCCACCATACCATCTGAGCCGTTTCCCGGCACTCTGAGTACATAGTTTTTGCCCTCAAGTGTAACCTTGAAGTTCTTGTTGCTCATTCCGCCTATCTTGACAATCTCAGCTTTGCCAACATCTCGGCCCTCGAATATTACCCGAAGATAAGCACGCAGGTTCTCCTCGTCAAATGGATTCTCCTTACGACTTAGGCTTTTGTAGATTACATTCTGAAGTTTCTTGAAATCCTCTTTGCAGTCCACATCTCCCCATATCACGTTCTTGAAACGGATGAAAGGTCTGTCAAGAGTTTCGGTGACATCCATCAGCAAATACTCATAGTTAAGATACGGATTGGATGAGATTTCCCATGCCGATATCAGTTTGTTGAATGTATCCATTGATATTCTGGTAACACCCATCATCTCGCCCTCGAAATTGCATACCCTATGACGGTCTTTGGTAATCTTAGTCACAAAGCCAAGCCTCGTTTCTACAAAACACTCGTCACCGGACCCGCTCTCCTCGGTCATAGAAATACAGTTACCGCCCGACAATTCTGACAGCTGCTCAATGACATTTTTTTCAAAGAATGTGTCGCCTTCTACAAGCAGAAAATCCTCTTTTATGAAGTCCTTGCACAGTGCAAGGGAACCCATCGAGGATGTGAATTCATAATCCTTGTTATAGATGACTGTGATTCCGTCACTCTGATATTTAAGGAAAAGCTCATGTCTGAATCCTGCCACCACATATATTCTCTCATAGCCGCATTCTTTAAGTATCGAAAGATTCCTTTCCATGAGGCATATTCCATCGGCAAATGGCATCAGAGGATAGGGAATCTCTGAATCGCGTTCTTTTCTTGCTGCAAGTATTACGGCAGTCTTCATAACTTTGTTATAGTGTTTTTCAAACTATTAAAAGAGTATATCTCACCGTTCATGCGAAATGTGAAGAGCATATAGGTGCCTTCATGCGGGACTTTTTTGAAATCTCCGAGCTGGGCTTCCGAGCATTTCATTCGTAACGAAATGTCCTTCAATACTGATGAGCGGGTATCCGATATATAGGAGCAGTCAAAGGCTCTAAGCTCATCAAGGGAATCGAATTCTTCTATTTCATGATTGGCATATCTTCTCATCTTCATTTTGGGAAGTTCCTTTATATGACTGATATATACATCTTCCCAATATCCATGTCTGACTTCCTCCTTTCCGTACTCCTCTTCAAGCAGTTTCTTGAACGCGCTGCTGTATTCTTTAGAAAAGTAGACATGCCCTACCATATACCATGAATCCTTACCCCCGATTGAGACCTCCGTTATATTGTTCTCGGAATCAGTATGTATGCAATACTCGTCTGTCTCCCCGTCGGCATATAAAGCACTGTAATAGCTCCGGTCCGGATTTTCGGCAAATACATTTCGTGAGAAATAATTGTCTGAAGAACATAGATAGGTGTCGCCGAGCCGGTCAAGCACCCTTATTACCGACGACGTATTGTTATATCGCTCAAAATCCTCGTTATGGACAAGGTCTACACCGTATTTGCCCTTGAGATATGCAAACTTCTCTGCCTTATAGCCTACGACAACAGTTATGTCTGTAATACCGGCCTCATTGAGTTGGCGTATCTGTCGCTCAATGAGAACCTCTCCTTTGACTTCAAGAAGGCCCTTTGGAATCTCCGATGACAACGGAACAAAACGTGAGGAAGTGCCGGCGGCCATTATGATGGCATTTCTATTCTGAACGCTCACTATCTCAGAAAGCTAAATTGGCTGTGAAGTTTATAAACGACTTGTCAAATACGGGATTATATATGTAGGCGACATTTAATGGCAGTGTCCATCCACTGTTGAAAGCTACATTGTATGTGTACTTGAATTCAAGGTTACATACAGAGAAGTCATGGGCATAGCCATTGTAGCATGATTTGTTAAGAGCCGCACCTATAGCGAGCGATACCCTGTTACTTTCAAGAAAATCGTAATAAGTTCCAAGTTCAAGATATGTGGAATATGCCTGTTTCTCCTTGCCGTCGGCATTCACATACTTGTCGGCTCCATAAAAGAAGTTGCTGACAGTAGCCCAAAAAGGGAGCTTTTCCGGATTGTATGTGATTGTCGCTTCAAGCCAGTGTCCTGTATGTTTGCCTCCGCCGAAATATTTGTCCTCATTGCTGTCGACTGTCGGATAATAGTAGTCATTTAAGCCGATGTTTAGACCGTTCCATGTATAGCTTATGCCTAGGTCGACCTCAGCATACTTACCGTTGATAGCATATCCTCCCATTGCATAGATGTAAAGTCCCTTGTATGAATAGTTAAGAGAGGGGAACAGTACTGGAGCAGAGTCCTCCGTCATCATCTCCATACCTCGCCATATATATTTTGTTTGTACATCCAATCCTAGCCCAAAAGGAGATTTAATCATCTTACCTACCCAGCTATTCCTTTTCACCGAAATTTCCTGCCCATAAGTCATTATGTTTCCTAAAAATGCGCACATAATAACTGCTAAAATACTTCTTTTCATTGCGATATTACTATATTGTTGGAATATTCCGAATATTACTGCTCACTTTTGAGATTTAGTGACATTCGTTATTTATTTTAAATTTCAACTCCTCTACTAGGTATCGATTGTAGGAATCTGTTGATGAGGATGCGGTTATCAAATTCCAGCTACCTATCGTAGCCCATCACCACAGCGAACTGCGACATTGCTAAGTTTCGGCAATTTTGAAAATTATTTTCAGAGGTCTGTACATGCAACTCTTGTAGGGCATGTCGCAATTTTGTATCAGTTGTCACCCAACTATTCAGTAAGTAAAGATAGTTTGCAACGAGCCTGAGTTTAATTCCTCGTTTTCACGATAGGCATGGCCGCCACGGTGCTCGCCGCCCGGTACATCGTAAATCCAATAAGTACGCTCGATTTTAAATGGGATTTGTTTGAATTCTTCTATGAACGAGAGATTGCCTCGCTTATCGAGAAATTTGGGTAACTCGATAATGTGTGGAAGTTTTTCAATTTCCATATTATGATGTATTGTAGAAACGGAATCGTGTGGACCGGGAGGGTTACTCGGGGAGGAGGCGGATGAATTCGGGGGCGACTTCGACGGCGACGGTGAGGAGTTGGGCGAGGTCGATGAGGAGGTGGCGACGACGGGTGCCGCGGGCTTTGAGCAGGCGTCCTTCGAGGCCGTCAAGGGGGCCGCCGACTATGAGGACGCGACGTCCGTACATGTCGGGGGTTATCTCGTCGGGGCTGTAGTAGCGAGGCTCTTCTGTGGCACGCACGGCAAGGATGAAGCGCTGCATGTCGACCCGGCGTACGGTCATGGGTGTGCGATAGCCGCGGCCGCGTTCGTAACGGTACTGTAGTGTGGGTGTAGCCTCAACCACAGGGTCAAGCTCATCGGCCGATGCATGGACGAAGAGCAGGTCGGGGATGCAGGGCACCTCCTCGCGCTCACGGCGTCCCTGCCGCTGGGTAAGGCGCCATTTCATGGGGGTGAATACCTCAAATCCGGCCTGCCCAAGCTGCTTGTAGGCCGGCATTTTGGCATTGGCACGCTTCAGGTCGCGCATGGCATACCACTGCATGGCGTCAGCGGCTACGGCAGTAGCCTCGCCACGACATGCGTCATTGACCTCGGCCGTGGCCGTGTCGACAAATGATGTTTCGGGAGCCATGATGAATAAGCGACAAAAGCGACTAATCCTGCTTAGCATCATACACCTCTGTACGCTAAGCAGTTAACGCTACCAACATAGAAAGTTGGACTATATTTTACAATGCAATGTTTCATCGAGCCTGCATTGTCATGCTGATTTATTAGTATTGCAATTGCCGATAAAGGCAGTCGATACCGCTGCAAATTTAGCTATTTTATATTAAATGCGCCATATAATTACGGAAAAAGTTAAGGCCGAACAGATTTTGCAAAGTGCATATGACAGATATATTGCGGATTACGCCATGAGATTTCAGATTTCAAGGACATCAGCCAACATTTTTTACAGTCCGGTGTTATAATAGTACGAGAAGGCATTTTTCTGGCGTTATTAAAAAGCCGAATTACAAAAATGCGATAACCTTCTCAGCCCCGTTCCCTTCTCGGGAATGTGGGCTCTTTTTTTGTACCCCCTTGTCATATTGCGGTGTGGCAGTAGGTTGTACGGCGCCCACAGTTCCGGACGGTCATCTGCCGGTTACATTCAGGTTAATTGATTTGGACTTTTACACTTTATATCATACCTTTATGAGGTACAATATAAAAACCGTGGATTATGCAGAGCAGACCGGGCACCGACATGCCGTCGTATGCCAACCTTGAGGACCGGGTAATAAGAGTTTTCATATCATCGACGTTTTCCGACATGGGCGCCGAACGCGACGTGCTTGTCAAAAGCGTATTTCCGAGACTGGCGGCCGTGGCCGCGAAGCGCGATGTCACTGTCGTGCCGCTCGACCTGCGCTGGGGCATAACCGACGATATGGCACGCTCGGGCCGTGTCATCGAGACGTGTCTCAACGAAATCGTCCACTCCCGTCCATTCTTCCTCGGCCTTGTGGGCAATCGCTACGGAAGCTGCCTCGCCGCCGAGGAGGTCGGCAAGAACCGCGGGCTTCTCGAACGCTACTCTTGGCTTGAGCGCGACATGCTCGACGGCAGGAGCATTACCGAAATCGAGATACAGTACGGCGTGCTGAGCAATCCCGACGAGATCGACGCGTTCTTTTACATCAGGGAGGGCGGCGACCCCTCGTCGTGCGACAATCCCGAAAAACTCTCGCTTCTGAAACAGAGCATCCGCGACAACGGGCGCTACCCCGTCGACAGCTACTCCTCGGCCGAGGAGCTGGGAGCCAAAGTCGAGGCGGCATTTCTCCGCGTCCTCGACTCGCACTTCCCCGACGAGCCGCAGACCGAGCTGATGCGCGAGCGCCGCAGCCAGCGGGCCTTTCTGCGCAGCCGCCTGTCGGCCTACATACGCAATGACGAGGCCCACGACGCGCTCGACCGCTTCATGGCCGGCGATGACCGCAACTTCGTCATTACGGGGCCGAGCGGCATGGGCAAGAGCGCCCTGCTCGCCAACTGGCTTGAGGAGCACCGTGGCGATACCGGCCGCAGGACGATATACCACTTTGTGGGCAACGGCGGCCTTGAGGGCGACTACCGCTCCATAGCGCGCCGTCTCTGTGACGAGGTCCGCGACCTGTACGGGCTGCCGCAGCTGTCCGGTGCGCAGGCTAAGGGCGACAAAAAGCCATGGGAGGAGCTAAGCAGCCTGTATGCCGAAATATCCGGCCGGGAGCCGTTGCTCGTGGTGCTCGACGGCATCAACCAGCTTCATGACGAGGACAACGCCAAACTGCTTCTCTGGCTCGCCGTGCCCGGCCGTAATGTCAAGTACATATTCAGCACCCTTGACGATGACAGAACCATGGAGGTCTTTCGCTCACGCGGTTATGAGGAGTACACCCTGCAGCCGCTGTCGGCGGCCCGGCGAACGAAGCTGGTCGCTGACTACCTGATGCTGTACGGCAAGCGGCTTACCGACAGTCAGGTGGAGCGCATAGTCGGCGCCCCGCAGTCACAGAACACACTTGTGCTGCGCGTGCTGCTCGACGAGCTTGTCAGCTTCAGCAGCCATGAGCGTCTTGACGGGCGCATAGACTACTATCTGTCGGCCGACAGCATCGACGAGTTCTTCCGGCGGGTACTCCGGCGCATCGAGGATGACCTCGGCGAGGCCACGGTGCGGCGGCTTCTGTCGCTCATCACCTTCTCGCAGGCCGGTCTGTCGGAGACGGAGCTGATGGCCCTTTCGGGTCTTGACAGCTACCGCTGGTCACTGTTTCTCGCACACTTCCGAGGCTATCTGACGGTCAAAGGCGGTCTGCTGACCTTCTCGCACCGCTACATGACACAGGCCTGCCTGACAAAATACGCCGCCGAGGAGCACGACACCCGCCTGCTGATAGCCGAGCGTTTCGCCGCCAATGACACCCCCCGGGCATGGAGCGAGCTGGCCTACCAGTACTACATGCTCAACGACTGCCCCCGACTCTACCGTCACCTCCTCCGCCTCGACGTATTCGACCTCCTCTATAAAAAAGACGAATATCAGTTAGGCCGATACTGGCAGCTCCTCCTCAACACCGACGAAGAACGCTTCACACCCGACGAATACCTCAACGCTCCCGGTGTTGCCGACGCCTCCCGCGCCGACTACTTTAATAATCTCTCGTTGTTCTTCTCTCAGATAGTTGTAAGGCTGGAGCTTTCTCTGTCTCTTGCCCAAGCATCCCTGTCAATCCGTAAAGAAATTTCCGGAGAGAATAATTCCGACACGGCGATGGCCTACAATAATATCGGAGGGGCTTATGATGCGTTGGGCGATTATGACAGGTCTTTGGATTATCACAACAAAGCATTGACGATACAGCAAAGAGTATTAGGTGACGGACACCCCGATACGGCAGATTCCTACAATAATATCGGAGCTGCTTATTCTTATATGGGCGAATATGTAAAAGCGCTTGAATGTTACGACAATGCACTTGCAATATACCAGAAAGCATTTGGTTATAAGCATGCAGACACGGCACGGTGCTACAACAATATCGGAGCTGCGTATGATTCGTTGGGCCAATATGACGAAGCTCACGAGTATCATAACAAATCTTTGGCAATAAGGCAAGAGGTATTAGGCGAAGATCATCCCGAAACGGCAGACTCCTACAACAATATAGGCGATACTTACCGTTTGTTAGGTCGGCATGACAAAGCGCTCGAATATCATAACAAATCTTTGGTAATAAGACAAAAAGTATTAGGCAATAAGCATCCCGATACGGCTGTGTCATATAACGGTATAGGAGGAGCCTATTTTTATATGGGTGAGTATGGAACGGCTCTTGAATACTACAATAAAGCATTGATAATACGACAAAAAGTGCTGGGTGAGGAGCATCCCGACACAGCAACGTCCTATAGTAATATAGGAAACATCTATACGGTTTTAGGTGATTATGACAAGGCTTTGGAGTATTACGGTAAAGCATTGACGATACGGCAAAAGGTATTAGGTGAGGAGCACCCCGACACAGCGCTATCCTACAATAATATCGGACTTGTTTATTGTAAATTGGATGATTATGACAAGTCTTTGGAGTATTACAACAAAGCATTGACGATAAAGCAAAAGATATTAGGTGAGGAGCATCCCGACACAGCAATATCCTATAATGATATCGGACTTGTTTATGCTGATTTGGGCGAATACAGCTTAGCACTTGAATACTTTAATAAATCATTGGCAATAAGGCAGGAACTATTAGGTGAAGAGCATCCATTCACAGCAACATCCTTTAATAATATCGGATATGTTTATAATGCGTTGGGTGAGTACGAGAAAGCTCTTGAGTATTTTAACAAGTCGTTGTCGATACGGCAAAAGGTATTAGGTGAGGAGCATCCCGACACAGCGATGTCATACAATAATATGGGGTCTGTTTATGCAGATTTAGGTGATTATGACAAGTCTCTGGAGTATTACAACAAAGCCTTGTCGATACGGCAAAAGGTATTAGGCGAGGAGCACCCCGACACAGCGATGTCCTATAATAATATGGGGTCTGTTTATGATGATTTAGGTGATTATGACAAGGCTCTGGAGTATTACGATAAAGCGTTGTCGATACGGCAAAAGGTATTAGGCGAGGAGCACCCCGACACAGCAACGTCCTACAATAATATCGGATATGTTTATAGTGAATTGGGTGATTATGACAAGTCTCTGGAGTATTACGATAAAGCGTTATCAATATATCGGAAGGTATTAGGCAATGAGCATCCTGACACTATTAAAGTTAGAGACAATATTAATCAAGCACGGGAGAAGATGCAATCGTCAAAGAAAGGCTAATATAACACAAGGAGGGTACCACCGCTTGGGCGATACCCTCCCGTTATGTCAATCACGCAAGGCGTTACTTCTCAAGACCGCCGTTGTCGGCAGCCGGCTTGATGTCGTATGCCACCATGCATATCGAGAAGCCCCAGTAGATAAATGCAAGCGAGGTAAGGAAGCTGACCATCATCATGTTCTGTACCCATCCGGCCTCGATGAAGAAGAAGCCGATAAGCATCAGCAATATACCGTTGACGAGATACAGCCACCAGTATTTACCCTTGTGTCCGTTTACCGAGCCGATTATCATCGTGATGCCCCAGTAAAGGAAGATTAACGCAAGAAAATACGGGAAAACCATTTCGGAAAGAATGATACTTCTTACCATCAGAAAACCGATAAACATATCGATCATGCCTCCGGCAATCCACCATCCCCATCCCTTGGGATAACGCGGACCGGCTGCCACGATAAGCTGTACGATGCCGACAAGAATAAGCACCCATCCGAAGATCTGCGATGCGATGGCAAAACCGGCACTCGGCCAGAACCAATAAGCGAAACCGCATATTACCATTACGATACCGGCCACCAAAACGAGCCACCAGCTCTTGGAGTAGCCTAAAAAGTTAAATTTCGTGAGACTCATAACTTTAATAAATTTAGTTGATGTTTTAATTATAAAACACCCGAACCGTTAATTTGTTGAAAGTTTCTAAAATTCTCACAAATTATATTGCCCCGCCTGTACTACAGATAAAAATCGGAGGTCAGTTCACGATATTCGGCAGAGCCTATATAAACAGCTTCGCGGCACATCGGCGTCGGACGGGTCGCTATGATCCATATAAGTCGCGAAGGCGTCTTGGCCCCGATTTTCGTATACACACTTATCAACCGGGTTATGTGCAGTCCGCGCAGCGCCACCGACATGGTTATGTCATCCTCCCTGTCGGCCGGCGATATGAACGCCATGACTCCCTGCGGAGTCAACAGAGCGGGTGCCGAAGCTATTAGTGTGTCGTACGACAGTCCGGCCTCATGACGAGCCATAGCCCGTGAAGCATCGGGCGACTTAAGCTTAGTCGAGAAATAAGGCGGATTGCTCACGACAATATCATAACGCTCTGCAAAACCCTCTGACACCATTTTGTTAAAATCGGCCTCAACCACAGTTATACGGTCATGCCACGGCGACGCCTCGACATTCAGCCGGGCCTCCGACGCCGCTTCACGGTCAATCTCCACAGCCGTAATGCGCAATGACTCGCTCCTCTGGGCAAGCATAAGGGCTATAAGTCCGGTACCTGTACCTACATCGAGCGCATTGACACAACCCTCTATCGGGCACACCGCTCCGAGCAGCACCCCGTCAGTACCCACTTTCATGGCCGCAAGCTCGTTTCTTACCTCAAACCGCTTGAAGCGAAACACGCCTTCTCTATTTCGGTTTGCACCCATCGCTTCTCATAATAATTATATCTACAAAAGTAGTGATTTTTAACTGTTTATTTGGAAAACGCACAAACATATATTAAATTTGTATATTATTAACCTTTAAACAAACTTTTATGGGAAACAATGAATATCCTTACAAAGGCTTCAGCATAAACGGTTTTGTCATGCTGTTTTTCCAACTCATACTTGCATTGGCCATCGTGGCATGTGTATTTGCCGCGACTCCGGGATGGATTGTACTCGCAGTCATTCTGGGTGTCATATGGATATTCCTGTCTTCCGGCTATATAAAGCAGGAGCCCAATGAGTCGCGCGTCCTCGTATTTTTCGGAAAATACAGCGGCACATACCGCAAAGTCGGCTTCAACTGGATCAACCCCCTTCTTACCAAAAAGCGCATATCGCTCCGCATACGCAATCTTGATGTCGAGCCGATCAAAGTCAATGACAAGGTCGGCAATCCGATACTTATAGGACTTGTGCTCGTATGGAAAATCAATGACACGTATCGCGCCGTATTTGACCTTGACTCCGGCTCAACCTCCTATCAGTCGTTTGTTGCCATTCAGAGCGATGCCGCCCTGCGTGAAGTGGCCGGTAAATATGCCTACGACAACGAGTCGAGCCATGCCGATGAACTGACCCTACGGTCGGGAGGCGAAGAGATAAATGAAGAACTCGAACGCAAACTCAACGAACGTCTTGCCATGGCAGGCATAGAGGTGGTCGAAGCCCGCATAAACTACTTGGCATACGCTCCAGAGATAGCTGCAGTGATGCTGCGCCGGCAGCAGGCATCAGCCATAATCTCGGCACGTGAGAAGATTGTCGAAGGTGCTGTGACAATGGTCAAACTCGCGCTTGACCGCCTTGATGAAGAAAATGTGGTAAAACTCGACAACGAGCGCAAAGCGGCCATGGTAGGCAACCTACTCGTGGTGCTGTGTGCCGATGACGCCGCTCAGCCCGTAGTAAACGCCGGCAATTAACAAGAACCAACCACTGCAAAAACGCGGTTGTTAACGAATGTCAGTCTTTTGCAACCGCCATATAATGAAAAGTTGCCCCGCCTGCTTGGCGGGGCAACTTTTCATTAGTCTATGCATGCATTAAAATGGGTGGTTATGTCAGCAAAGGCCCTTGTCTTGACCATGCTTCAGAACAGCCTCACAGATAAAATCGGTGATGCTATCCACTTGTTCCAGAACTGCATGCACTGTTGCGGGAGCATTAAAGCCATAGCGCTTTACTGTCGATTTTTTGCGACCGGCACCGGGACGGCGTCCGCCTCGCTTTTTTGCAGTTTCTTCCATAATTCGCCTAAACTAATTGCACAAAAACTTAATGTTGAATCGTCAGAGCTAAACGCTCGTAAATTCGCTTGCAAAACTACAAAAAAACCTTATTTCATACATCAATATTAAGATATTTTTTGACGCTTTTTTAGTGAAAAATGATTTTATAATAACACAATCATACCAAATTCACACATTTTAACTCAATATCGACACATTTACCAAACTCGGGCTATCAATAATGTATACCGCCCCGAATCAGGCGTTATAGAGGTAGCGCTTGATGGAGCGTTTGGGGGTCTTTTCAAATTCGTTGGCTATAAGCTGTATCTTGTCCACTTTCTCGTAGGGAGCCACAAGTTTGTTAAGTTCGACAAGCACCTGCTCCATTTCCTTAGGCAACTCCTCGTTGGTGACTCCGAACTTATCCATAGCCTCATAATCGGGATACACGAGGGCTACAAGCCGCCCGTTACGTTCTATAACAAGACTCTCGGCCACATACGGCATATTGTTCAGTTTGGCCTCTATCTCCTCCGGATATATGTTCTGCCCGTTGGAAGACAATATCATGGTCTTGTAACGTCCTTTGATGAATATCGTACCGTCGGCGCTGCGCGTACCCATGTCGCCTGTGTGAAGCCAGCCGTCGGCATCGAGCACAGCCTCCGTAGCATCGGGATTGTTGTAATAGCCCTTCATGACATTGACACCCTTGACACATATCTCTCCGGGTATGTTTTCCGGATCGTCGCTCAGTACCTTACTGTGCATTATGACCGGCAGAGTACGGCCAGAGGAACCGGGAATAAACTGACGCCATGGAGTGTAGCTGATAAGCGGCCCGCACTCGGTCATGCCGTAGCCCACCGTAAACGGAAAGCGTATGCGGTGCAGAAATTCCTCCACCTCATGGTTAAGAGGAGCGCCGCCCACAATGACCTTCCCCGCCAAACGCATCGACCAGCTTGCGCCTTATAAGAGCGTACAACGCCTTGTCAATACCCGGCATGGAGAGGACCCACCGTATGCCCTTCTTGGTAATCATAGGCAGTATCTGCTTACGATATATCTTCTCAAGTATAAGCGGCACACATATGACAAGATTGGGTCTGACTTCATGGAGTGCCTTCAGAAGAAGATTGGGCGAAGGCAGTTTACCGAACACTGTTATGTGCGTACCCACGGCGAGCGGCACCAGCATGTCAAAAGCGCAGCCATAGGCATGGGCCAGCGGCAAAAACGACAGACAGCGCGAACCCTGATAATGCAGACGCGAGTGTATGCCGAAAGTGACATTGCCCCACAGATTGCGGTAAGTCAGCATGACCCCTTTTGAAAATCCTGTCGTACCGGAAGTATAATTAAGCACAGCCACATTTTCAGGGTCAGGCACTGAATACCTCACATCGTCAGGCTTGAGCCCTCCCTTATAACGGCGGCTGAATTTACGGTTTATGTTTTTCAACTGTTTTTGCATGCGGCCCTCGTTAAGCGGATGTTCCGCAAGGATCTTGCCGTCGGTCAGCGATATGACACCGCGCAGCCGCGGCATCTTCTCAAACTCAAAGGTCTCCCATACGTTGTTTTCAACAAACAGTATCACGCTGCCCGAATGATTCACTATATGCTGGGCATCGGTAGGATTGAATTCCTGCAGTATAGGCACTATCGTGGCGCCGTAGGTTATCGTGGCAATGAACACCATGATCCAACCGGGCGAATTCTTTCCGATAAGAGCCACTTTATCACCGGGGGTTATACCCGTCAGCTCAAAAGTCATGTGAATCTTGGCTATCTCGTAAGAAAGGTCGGAGTACAGATATGTTTTACCCGTGCCATAGTCGGTAAGAGCCGGCAACGTCCAATTATCACGGAAACTCGATGCATATATTTCATTCAGGTTGTTGGAAGCACTCATAACAGTTATGTCATTTTGACAAAATTACAATATTTTGTACTTACTTAATACAATTATAGGCGATAATTTGTTTTCATATATCAATATAGTGGCGTCATGGCTATGATAAATAAATTATGTGTAGTAATTTTGCAGTATGATTGACGAGATGACATTTGGCAACGCTAAAGCCTTGTTTCACACACTGGGCTGCAAGCTGAACTTTGCCGAGACTTCAACTATAGCGCGTATTTTTGCTGAAAAAGGCATACGCCGCATACAACCCGGAGAGACCCCCGACGTCATAGTCGTAAATACATGCAGCGTAACCGACATGGCCGACAAAAAATGCCGTCAGGCCATACACCGTTTTTCATCACGTTATCCCGAAGCCGCCATCATAGTCACAGGCTGCTATGCCCAGCTGAAAAGCGACGAGATAATGGCCATGCCCGGCGTGGACATTGTAGCCGGCACCGACCGCAAGCTTCGGCTCGCAGACTATCTTGAAGACTGGATGAAGTCGCGGCAGCCGAGCAGCATGGTCACACCGACTAAGGAAATCAAAGAATTCAGCCCGTCATGCTCACGTGGCGACCGCACCCGCTATTTCCTGAAAGTACAGGACGGATGCGACTACTGGTGCACATACTGTACCATACCCAAGGCCCGCGGACGCAGCCGCTCCGGCTCTATCGAAAGTCTTGTCGCCCAAGCGCGCGGCGTAGCGGAAGAAGGCGGCAAAGAGATAGTGATAACAGGAGTCAACATAGGCGACTTCGGCAAAGGGCGCGATGACACATTTCTTGATCTTATAAAGGCGCTTGACCGGGTGGACGGCATAGAACGCTACCGTATATCATCAATCGAGCCCAACCTGCTCACCGACGAGATAATCGATTTCGTAGCCGGCTCACGCCGATTCATGCCGCATTTTCATGTGCCGCTGCAGGCCGGCAGCGACGAAGTCCTGTCATTGATGCGACGCCATTATGACACCGGACTGTTTCGCCACCGCATGGAGAAGATAAGGTCAGTAATGCCCCACGCTTTTATAGGAGTGGACCTGATAGTCGGCGCACGTGGCGAGACCGAAGAGCTTTTCAACCGGTCACTTGAGTTTGTCGAGTCGCTCGACATATCGCGGCTGCATGTATTCCCCTACTCCGAACGGCCCGGCACACGCGCTCTCGAAATCGACCATGTAGTCACACAGGCGGAGAAACACCGTCGCACCAATATCATGCTGAAGGTTTCAGAAAAGAAGCTCGCAGACTTCACGTCACGCTTCACAGGCACGGTCAGGCCCGTGCTTGTCGAACACCGGCGCGGAAATCGCCCTATGACCGGCTTTACCGACAACTATCTGAAGGTGGAAATCGCCCCTGACAATAATCTGGCAAACACTATAGTACCCGTCATGCTGAAAGATATTGATGACGAGTCGGGACTAATAAAAGGATGCATAGTAAAATGAAAGGATATCGTCGTTACATACCGCTTAACTGGTTGCTGGGCGCAGTTGCCCGCATGCCGCTGAAAGTGCTTTATGTATTCAGCGACATACTATTTGTAATCATATATTACATAGTACGATACAGGCGCAAGGTAGCGCTTGACAATATAACCGCCTCGTTTCCCGACAAGTCGCCCCGGGAGTGCGGCAAGATATGCCGCGACTTCTTCCGGCACTTCTCCGACTACATAGTGGAGACTATAAAGCTCGGCCATATATCGGACGAGGAGATAAAGCGCCACATGGAATTTACCGGTTGCGAGATACTCGACCGATATTTTGACGAAGGACGCTCGATAGTCGTTTACTTCTCGCACTGCGGCAATTGGGAGTGGGCTCCGTCAATCACACTGTGGATGCGCCATAAACCCGCGCCCGACTTGGTGTACGCCCAAGTATACCGTCCGCTGACCAACAAATGGTTTGACGCATACTTCCTCAGACTGAGAAGCCGCTTCGGCTCGGTATCCTACGACAAGCGCATGGTGTTTCGCCACTTGCTTATGCTCCGGCGCGACAACATACAGAGCATCACCGGCTTCATGAGCGACCAGAAGCCGAGCCACAACGATCCGGTGCATATAGTCAAGTTCCTCAACCACCCGACAGCCGTAATAACAGGCACCGAGACCGTAGTACGAAAACTCGACATGGTCGCCGTATACTGGGACATGCAGAAAATAGCCCGCGGACACTATCGCCTGACACCCCGTGTCATAACCGACAATGCCTCGGAGATGCCTGAATATGCCATTACCGACACGTACGTAAAGATGCTTCAGGAGACCATAAACAGACAGCCATCCATATGGCTGTGGACTCACAAGCGGTGGAAAAACAAAGTCGAATATCCCGCCGACATGCAGCCATGAACAAACCGGTAGCCGTAATAATACTTAATTGGAACGGGGAGGAGATGTTGCGCACATTTCTGCCCGCAGTCATACTGACTACTCCCACCGACATAGCCGACGTCATCGTTGCCGACAACGGCAGCACCGACGGCTCGCTTGACATGCTTGAGAAAATGTTTCCCGACATAAAGACCGTAAAACTTGACAAGAACTACGGTTTTGCCGAAGGTTACAACCGTGCCATAGCCGCCACGAAGTATCGCTACACTGTGCTGCTCAACAGCGACGTGGCTCCGGCTGCCGACTGGCTGCGGCCTTTGTATGACTACCTTGAGGCACACCCGCACACAGCCGCCGTACAGCCCAAGATATTGTCTTATTGCAGTCAGGACACATTTGAATATGCGGGAGCGGCCGGAGGCTATATAGACCGCAACGGTTATCCCTACTGCCGCGGACGCCTCTTCGACACAGTCGAAAAAGACAACGGCCAGTACGATACGGTGGCATCGGTATTCTGGGCCACCGGCGCCGCGCTCATGGTGCGCACCGAAGTATACGAAGCCGTTGGAGGACTTGATCCTGAATTTTTCGCACACATGGAGGAGATAGACCTGTGCTGGCGTATAAAACTCGCCGGATATGACATAGCGGCTATACCCTCATCAACCGTTTACCACCTCGGAGGAGGCACCCTGCCGGCATCCAACCCGCGCAAGACATATCTGAATTTCCGCAACAATCTGCTTCTTCTCCACAAGAACCTGCCCGACTCATGCCGGCGCCGCCGTCTTATCATACGACGGCTCTACGACACACTGGCATGGGGCAAATACATCTTTACATTTGACTTTGCCAATGCCGGAGCCATACTGAAAGCGCATCGCGATTTTAGAAAAATGGCCAAAAACTACAACTCGCACCCCGATATAAATCTGCTCCCTTCGCGACCAAACATAATCCGTGACTACTTTTTATGTAGAAAACGATATTTCAACCAATTAAAACACTAAATATAACAAACCCGCATAAAACAAAAACATCGCAGGCTCCGTTATAACTTTATTATTAACGTAAACACATTTAGTTACTTTAAATCATTTTATATCATCATGACACTTGATAACAACAAGGGACAATATATTCTGTCTCTCGATCAGGGGACAAGCAGTTCCCGCGCCATCGTATTTGACCGCTCGGGTTCGATATGTTCCGTGGCCCAGCGTGAATTTGAACAGATATTTCCCCAGTCGGGGTGGGTGGAGCATGACCCGCATCAGATATGGGCGTCGCAGGCTTCCGTCATTGCCGAGGCCATTTCAAAGATAGACATCAACGGCAAAAACATAACCGCGATAGGCATAACCAACCAGCGCGAGACCACAATCGTATGGGACCGCGACACCGACGAGCCGATATACAACGCTATCGTATGGCAGGACCGGCGCACGGCCGATTACTGCGACCGGCTACGCGCCGAGGGGCTTGTAGAGATGATACGCTCCAAGACCGGCCTTATACTTGACGCATACTTCAGCGCCACCAAGATAAAGTGGATTCTTGACAATGTGCCGGGAGCCCGCAAGCGTGCCGAACAGGGCAAGCTGATGTTCGGAACCGTTGACTCTTGGCTTATATGGAGGCTTACACGCGGCGAGGTGCATGTCACCGACGTGACCAACGCATCGCGCACCATGCTCTTCAACATACACACACTTGAGTGGGACAAAGAACTTCTTGAGCTCTTCGACATACCTCTGTCCATGATGCCCGAGGTAAAATCGTCGAGCGAGGTATACGGTTATACGACTACGACCATATTTGCGCACAAAGTGCCCATAGCGGGCATAGCCGGCGACCAGCAGGCGGCCCTGTTCGGGCAGATGTGCATAGAACCCGGATCTGTCAAAAACACATACGGCACCGGCTGCTTCCTTCTTATGAATACAGGCAACCGGCCCATAGAGTCAAAAAACAAGCTGCTGACGACCATAGCATGGAAGATAGGCGACAAGGTATCATACGCTCTCGAAGGCTCCATATTTGTCGGCGGGTCGGTAGTACAGTGGCTCCGCGACGGGCTGAAGTGCATAAGCAGTTCGTCGGACGTGGAAGCTCTTGCAGCATCGGTTGAAGATACCGACGGCGTATACTTCGTGCCGGCGCTTACCGGTCTCGGCGCTCCCTATTGGGACCAGTACGCCCGCGGTGCCATAAGCGGCATAAGCCGAGGCACCACCACCGCCCATATAGCCCGCGCGGCACTTGAAGGCATCGCATTCCAGACCTATGACATAGTCAAGGCCATGGAGAAAGACTGCGGTCTGCCCATAGCCAACCTCAAGGTCGACGGAGGCGCCTCGCGCAACAATCTGCTCATGCAGTTCCAGAGCGACATTCTCGCCACCGAAGTACTGCGCCCGCGCATAACGGAGACAACAGCCCTCGGAGCCGCATATCTTGCCGGCCTCGCCACCGGTTTCTGGCCAAGCCTTGACGAAATAAAGGCCCAGTGGCAGGTAGAACGCACATTTGATCCGTCGGGCGACGAAGCCAAAGTAGCCTCGGAGATAGACGGCTGGCATAATGCGGTAAACCGCGTGCTTTCAGAATATCCACAAAAATAGAGAAAGGAGGAAACCATGGAAGTATCACTGTTTGTGCAATGTGTATTTGAATTTCTGGGAACATTTGTACTTGTTGTTCTCGGATGCGGCGTAGTGGCCTGTGTGAGCCTGCGCAAGTCAAAGGGTGAGAGCGCCGGATGGATTGTAGTAACACTCGCATGGGGACTTGCCGTAATGTGCGGTGTGCTGATTGCCGGTCCCTACTCCGGAGCGCACCTTAATCCGGCGGTAACACTCGGACTCGCCGCCGCGGGAAAATTTCCGTGGGCTTACGTCGTGCCCTTTATCGTGGCCCAGATACTCGGAGGCATACTCGGTGCCATGCTTGTATATGTATTTTACAAAGATCACTTCGACGCCACCGAAGATGCGGAGTCAAAACTCGGAGTATTCTCCACCATACCGGCCATACGCAATCACAAGCGCAATCTTATCAGTGAGATAATAGGTACTTTTGTACTCGTGCTTGTCATCCTGTTCATAGGCGACGAAGGCAACTCCTCGCAGGTGGGCCTCGGCAGCATCGGCGCTCTGCCGGTAGCTCTTCTCGTAGTGGCCATAGGCATGTCGCTCGGGGGCACCACAGGTTATGCGATAAATCCCGCACGTGACCTCGGACCGCGAATAGCCCATGCGCTTCTACCCATCAAAGGCAAAGGCTCAAGTCAATGGAGCTACAGCTGGGTGCCTATCGTAGGGCCGCTTCTCGGAGGAGTCTTGGCGGCTCTCCTGTACTGCGCCATTAAAGCTATGATGTAATCAATATCAATCAACCGACATACGGCCCGGAAGACAATCGACAAGATACTTCCGGGCTTTTTTCCACGGTACATATACATCGTCACCGCCGGGCAACAGGCCGACAGGCCTCTCGTTAAGGTCGGTGCGTAAATACAGACGTCCGCTGCCGGAGCGAAACAGAATAAGCTGCAGGTTGGAAGCCATCGGCACCACATGGAAGTTGCACCAATGGCGCGACACGAGCGAAAAGTCATCAGTCATATAGCTGCATCCCGGCAATTGCATCAGCGACAGCAAAGGCATCAGAGTCTCGGCATGGCCGAAGCGCAACTGCACATAAGCGTCACTGCGCCCGCCGACCACACTGTCGATGCCGTCTATGATGTCACGAAGAAGCGGAGAGGCGATATCGGCCGGAAGCCGCGACACCGTTGTCGCCGTGCGTGTAAGATACTGGCTGAGATTGTTGCACGACCAGAGCCGGCCATACTCCTCTTCTGTCATAAACTCGCCGATATTCACATCATAACTCATGGCTCCGAGCGATGACAGGAAACCGTATTCGGTCAATGCAAACTCCTTCAGCCGCTTTTCCGTAGCGCCATACCGTTCGCCGAGCACACGTACGGCAGGAGCCACAGGTGCGTTAGCCTCAAAAAAGCGCTCATAGACGTCATGGTACGGCTCACGCTCGCGATAGAGCACATAACTGCTGTCGACTTCAAAAGGCCTTAACAGCCGCGAAGTCACAGGACCCGACTCGGTATATACGTTCATACGGCGATGCTCGATCGACAGCTGGTGGGTAAACGCATCCATGCTCATGACACAACGGGGCACATAAGAAGCCATGGCCGTGACACGTCCTCTGACAAAGAGCTCGGGAAAGCCCCGGTACATACGACAGGCTATACCCTCCTGCTCCGCTATGCCAAGCGAATCGAGCATACCCCACCGTCCGTCGCACACAGCCAGCACATCGCTTACTATGGCCAGCAGTTTACGGCCTGCCGGGGTTATGCTTCCGAGTGAATCGGCTCGCATAAGAGCGCTTTTAAGTCGGGTTGCACGGGCGGCTGATGACGGATAGCGCGCTCCATGTCGGCCCACATGGCTTATCATTACAGGCTTAAGCGAGTCGGGATACGCCGCTATTGCCGACGGCGCGGGATACGGCATGGCGCTACCCGCATACTCAGTCATCGTATAGTTAAAATCGCCGGCAAAAACCGATCCAATCGAAATTATTGCCGCAAACAGTACCGTTATACTCTTCATTGTTTATAAATTTGCAAAAAAGTCGTATTAATGAGCATACCCTCCCATATACTCAATCTTATAGAGAATAACGCGGTCGACGAAGCTATTGTTTCGATAGACAATCTTATTGCGTCAGGCGACATATCGGCTGACGCCTACTATCAGCGCGGCCGGCTGCACTGGCAGGCCGGACACAGACGGGCCGCCATAAACGACTACCACAGCGAGTTGGAGCTCGATCCCGAAAGCCCCGCCGGTGAAGCGCTCCGGTTCACCATGTCGATCATGGAATTCTACAACAAGGATCTATACAATCCATAGGCGGCGCCCGCGCATAATCAAAACAGCCCGCCGGGAGAAAGCAACCTCACTCCGGCAGGCCGATGTCAATACACCTTATGACAGCATACGCTAACGCGATGACGACCGGCTTATAAGCCCGACAATCCACAGCAGCACTATAGCACCTATCACTGAAGTTATGAGGCTGCCGATAATGCCGCCTGCTGTAATACCGATCAGGCTGAAAAGCCATCCGCCGAGCACACCGCCTATTATACCCACAATCAGATTCACTATAAGGCCAAATCCGCCTCCACGCATCAACTTGCCGGCGACGAAGCCGGAGACTATTCCAATAATAATGTACCAGATAAAATTCATATTCTCTAATTTTTAAGGCCGGTCAGGGCTGTCAGTAAGGGCCTCGGCACCCGGCATTGTTCTATATCGAAACGACCATGTTAGAGCCGGTTCGACAATAAATGCTAATCGCAGGGTCGCATATCATGGAGCGATTTTTGGGCTGACGCGATGGAGCAATGCTGTAGCATTGTGACTGAGTGGCAGCCCAAAAATCGCCCATGAGATGCGAGGCAAAGGAAACATCTCTTTCGACAGCACGCGCGATGACATACCTTATCCTGTGTTACACAGGCTAACTATGTGAAATATCAGATACTTATAAATTTGGTGATGTACTGATGGTGTACTAATTAGTTGGATAAATCGAAATTGGAATCCTCAATTTTGAGATTTTTAAGGGGCGTTAGTTATATTTAATGCGATTCTTTTTCGGTGAGACTCCAAAGATTTACGGCTCTGGATATCTCGAAAATGAAAAAAATGATTAATTTTGCAGTCGTAGACCGCTATGCAGAAGCTCGGTCAGGGTTCGAGCGGCGGGATGCGGACATAATGAAAAGCGTTTACTCGACGCTCTTTCTTGACAAACGGAAATCTGGTAAATTTCTATATACATCCATAATTATCCTGATTATCAGCAAGATCTGTAGATTGTAGTGTACTAATAGTGTACTTTTGCGGAAGATGGCGGCAAGCATGAGCAAATGGATTTGAAATAATTGTCATCCGTTAGAGATTTTTAACTGCACCGATTTGCGCCTTTTATCCCCTTATCTTCATATTTTAGGTTCCTCCCACTTCAGATTTCCCAATCTATATTATCTTACAATGACTTCGCTACTCAGTGAGGAGACGGTTTTAGACTCCTGTAATAGGCATAATCTTCATTTGGCTATTGCGCACTGAAAAATTTTCATTAATTTTGCAGTCAAAGAATTTATGTTATGATTGGAAGGATAAATCGAATAAAAGTAGTATTAGCAGAAAAACAGAAAACGAATAAATGGCTGGCTTCGGAGTTAGGCATAAACCCATCGACTGTTTCAAAGTGGTGCACAAACTCTTCACAACCTGATATAGCCTTATTGGTTAAGATTGCAAAACTGCTTGATGTTGAATTAGATGAATTGCTTAACAAGGAATTTGTAGAATCGATTTGATTATGGCTAAGAAAGCGCAAAATAAGAAAGAGGCTCTTCCGATGGAGGAGATGCTGTGGAAGGCGTGTGACGCTCTGCGTGGTTCTATCGAGCCGAGCGAGTACAAACACGTTGTCCTGTCTCTTATATTTTTGAAATATGCGGGCTTCCATTTCGAGAAGCGCCGTCAGGAAATCATTGCCGCCGGGCAGGAAGCCTTCGTCGATAATGTTGCTTTCTATGGGGCTAAAAATGTGTTTTATCTCCCCGAAACCGCCCGCTGGCCATACATTAAGGAGAACGCCAAGCAAGCCGACATCGCTCTGATTGTCGACAAGGCTCTCGCCGACATTGAAAGAGAAAACAAGTCACTTCGCGGTGCTCTTCCCAACAATTATTATAGCTCGCTCGGTATTGAGTCTGAAAAACTCGGTTCGCTAATCGACAAGATAGACGGCTTCGATTCCATTCTTGAAAACGATACAGAGAACGACATTATCGGGCGTGTATACGAATACTTCCTTTCAAAGTTTGCCATCAAGGAGGGCAAAGGTAAGGGCGAGTTCTACACGCCCAAAACCATTGTAAACCTCATTGCCGAGATGATAGAGCCTTACGAGGGTATAATCTACGACCCCTGCTGCGGTTCAGGTGGTATGTTCGTTCAGTCGATGAAATTTGTTCAACGTCATAACGGCAACCGCCGCAATGTGTCTGTTTACGGTCAGGAGTTTACGAAGACGACTTATAAGCTCGCCAAGATGAACTTAGCTATTCGCGGCATTTCCGCCAACCTCGGCGAATATGCTGCCAACACGTTCACCGATGACCGCCACAAAGAGCTGAAAGCTGACTTTATTATGGCAAACCCACCGTTCAATCAGAAGGACTGGCGAGCCGAAAATCAGCTCACCGACGATCCACGATGGAACGGCTACGAGACACCGCCGACTTCCAACGCCAACTATGGCTGGATTCTCAACATGGTGAGCAAACTCTCGTGCAACGGTGTGGCCGGTTTCATTCTTGCCAACGGAGCGCTCAGTGCCGACGGCACTGAAGGAGCGATCCGCCGTAAGATGATAGAGCGTGGACTTGTCGAGGCGATTGTCATATTGCCGCGTAATCTCTTTTACTCCACCGACATTTCCGTAACTCTGTGGATTCTCAACGCCAATAAAAAGGCTCGCGTCATAAATCGCAACGGCGAGGAAATCCATTATCGCGATCGTGAAAAGGAAATCCTTTTCATTGATATGCGACAGATGGGAGAACCGTTCGAGAAGAAATATGTGCGGTTTACGGATGAGGATATTCAAAGAGTAGCGCGAACCTACCACAATTGGCAGAGAGAAGGTGCATCAGAGTCGTATGCCAACGAACCTGAGTTCTGCTATTCCGCTTCATTCGATGAAGTCAAAGCAAAAGAATTTTCGCTTGTCCCATCAAAGTATATTGAGTTTGTAAACCGGGACGAAACCATTGACTACGAAACACGCATGAAAGAGCTTCAAGGCGATCTTACCGACATCCTCCGTAAAGAGGCTGAAAGCCGCGCTGCCGTTCTTGAAGTTTTCAAATCCCTTGGTTATGAAATCAAAATTTGATGTAAAATGAGAGGGACAGCAATGCCATTACAGCAAGTTTGGGGAAATGGTCGCACCCAGCTTGTAATACCTGTATACCAACGTAATTACTCGTGGAAGAAAGAGAACTGTAATCAGCTTTTCTCTGACCTTGTAAAACTAAAAGACAGCCATAGAAACGGACATTTCTTTGGCTCAATAGTTACCGCACCCGTAGGTTCCGGTCTCGACCGTCTTATCATTGATGGACAGCAACGTCTGACTACAACGTCCTTACTAATGCTCGCTGCAATCAAGGCAGTAAAGGACGGGAAGATGAAAGTTAGTCAGGATGGCTTGCTCGAAGAGACGCATGACAATATGTTGTGGTCTAAGTACGGCTCGCATCCTACATGTAAATACAAGCTATTGCCCATTGAGCAGGACCGCATAGCTTATGACCGCCTGTTTACATACGATGACAATCAATTCATCGAGGAGTCAAAAATCACTCACAATTTCAATTTCTTTTACGAGAAACTGACCTCATTGCCACAGCAGTTCACTTTCGATGAGCTATTTGACGTAATAGACCGGCTTCAGGTAATCTGCATAGACCTTGATAACGACGATGATCCGCAGTTGATATTTGAAAGCCTTAACTCCACAGGTCTGGCTCTTGAAGAAGCTGATAAAATACGAAACTATCTTCTCATGTCTCTTTCTCCGGTCGATCAGGAAGAGTGCTATAAGAAATATTGGCATAAGATACAGATGGCGACCAATGATTCGCCAACGATGTTCCTCCGAGATTATATAACAATCTCTGACAACCTTCTGCGGCCTGTAAAACTTAACAATCTTTACTTCCATTGGAAAAAATATATGGAGGAGGAAGGTCGAGACCGTAAAGCAGAATTGGCCTCGATGCTTGATTATGTTCGCTATTATCACATGATCAATATGGCGGAGATTGAAGTAATGCAGGACGGTCAACTGGTCAGAAGTGCTCGGCTAAGTAAAAAAATGGCTCAACTGAGAAATCTCGACACGGATGTTATCAACGTGTTCCTGATTTCGTTCCTCAAATATGCTGTTGAAAACAGCTTCAGTGAGGATGAAGTCTGGAAAGTTCTTGATCTGGTTGAAGATTATCTCGCACGCCGCATAATCTGTTCGATGTCATCAAACTCACTGACACAGACATTTTGCGCTCTTCATCGAGACGTCTTACGCTCCATTTCGGAATATGAGAAAGCAGAACAGCTTCTGTCTGTACCATATCATGATATTCTTGCCTATCACATTCTCCGACGTGAAGGTAACTTCCGTATACCTCGCGACAATGTTTTTGCTGAGAATATTTTGACGCGAAAAGTATACTTGATGCCCAAGGCAGCCCAGCATTTTCTTTTTGAGAGGCTTGAAAATTTCAATCACACGGAGTTTATTGATGTCAAGAAGCAAATGCAAAGTGGAGATGCGACTATCGAACACATCATGCCCCAAACATTGACTCCGGAATGGAGAAAAGAATTGGGTGATGAGGCTGACGCTATTCACGAACAATACCTTCATACTTTTGCCAACCTTACCCTTACAGGTGTTAATTCCGAGTTGAGCAACAATAAATTTGAGGATAAGAAGAATGGCAAGATGGTGAACGGTCAGTTCATAAACGGTTATCGTGGTTCAATCTATCGGCTGACACAGGAACTTACGTCATACGACACATGGCATTTAAGCGACCTTGAACACCGCGCTAACAAGATCAAGGACAAACTATTCTCGCTATATCCATTCCCGACAACTAATTTCAAACCGCTTCCGAAACCGCTCGAAGAAATTTCTCTTGAAGATGAAGACTTCAATCCTACCAATAGAAGTCTTGTAGGTTATACCCTATTTGGCGAAGAACACCAGCAAACATACTGGGTCGATATGCTGATAGATGTTGTCAGAGAAGTTTATCGTCGTTACCCTGATGAGCTTGAAACTCTTGCACAGAAGGACATGTGGGTTCATCATGTAATGGGCGAAGAGCAACGCAAGTATGAGAAGATTGGCGAAGGTGTCTATCTATGGAAGAATGCCAACAATCGCAACAAGCTCACAGGTCTTCGCTACATATTTGATGAACTGGAAATAGCCTATGCCGAATTAGAGCTCCATTTAGAGCCTCGTCCGGTAGCATTTCCTACTGATAACGCTCAATCGCCAGATGCAGAGAATGAATAACATATACATGAAGAGACTCGGCGACTACATACGTCAGGTTGACGTCCGCAATCGAGAACTGGGAGTCGATAATTTGCTTGGGCTAAGTATAAGCAAGCTATTCATACCCTCTATTGCAAATACTATCGGGACGGATATGTCTAACTACAAGATAGTACAACCTCGCCAATTTGGGTATGTTCCTGTTACTTCACGTAACGGTGATAAAATCACCGTAGCATTATATGATGGCGACAAACCGTGCATCATATCGCAGGCGTATATCGTTTTTGAGGTAATGAATGCTAATGAATTACTCCCTGAATATCTTATGATGTGGTTCCGTCGACCGGAGTTCGACCGATATGCTCGTTTTAAGTCGCATGGCTCGGCTCGCGAAGTTTTCGAGTGGGAAGAAATGTGCGATGTGATGCTACCTGTTCCCCCGATTGAGGAACAGCGGAAGATAGTTGCGGAGTATCAGGCCATCGAGCGACGGATAGAAAGTAACCGCCGCCTTATAGCCACACTCGAAGCCGCCGCCCAAACCATCTACCGCCACATGTTCGTAGACAATATCGACCCCGAAAATCTCCCCCACGGCTGGAGAATGGGGCGTGTTACAGATTTAAGTGAATTAAAAGTTGGCGGAGACAAACCGAAAGCCTTCTCTGGAAGTTTAACCACAAAATGTAATGTGCCAATCTACTCTAATGGTGTAATAGAGGAGGGACTATATGGGTATACGGATAAAGCCTCAATTTCAGCCCCAAGTTTTACTATATCTGCACGCGGCACCATCGGTAAATGTTTTCTTCGATTGAGACCATATTTCTCCATTGTCCGATTGATTTCTGTTATTCCCAAAAGTATAGACACATTACTTTATCAATTCCTCTTCTTCTCCAATCTTAAGATTGAAGGGGATGGTTCAGTTCAGAATCAATTAACCGCTCCATTTCTTGAATCTGAAAAAATGATTATACCAGATATGACATGTATGATGCGTTTTAATTCCAAAGCCATGCCACTATATCAGGATATTGAGAAGATTAATAACGAAATTCATCTTCTTAATCAGATATTATCACTTCTTCTCACTAAACTCTCAAAATATTAATATTATGCTATTCCTTTTTGACTTAGATACGAAAGGATACTTAAAAAAGCGAGAAAGTGCCATTTTGGAATACAAACAAAACTTTCAAAAAGGCGACAATCTACTGAAATATCTTAAAACCCTTGTAGGTATGGCTAACAATAAGGGTGGAATGATTATGTTTGGAGTCAAGGATTCACCGCATATACCTATCGGAATGGCAAATACTCGATTCCAAGACACCGATCCAAAAGAAATCGATGCTCATTTAAGAGAATTCTTTGCCCCCGGCATAAAATGGCACCAAGATATATTAGAAAGAGATTTTGGTGAAGGGGATAAAAGAACTTTCGGTTTCATAATAGTTGAAGAAGCTCAAGAAAAGCCTGTTGTTTGTAAAAAAACAAAAGACGGCTTATTCCGAGAAGGGGCTATATATTATCGCTATCGAGGAGAGACAAAAGAAATTGAATATCCTGAACTGAAAAGTTTATTAGATCAAGAACGCGAAAAAGAACGTATCCTTTGGATAAAACATATCCAAAGGATTGCTATGGTTGGACCAAGCCATATAAACATATTGGATCGTTACAATGGCGAGATTTCTTATGGAGATAAAAGTGTACTGCTGGATAAAAGCTTGTTGGATCAACTCAACTTTATTCAAGAGGGTCATTTTACTGAGAAAGAAGGAGAAGGCCTTCCGACATTAAAATTAGTTGGAACCATCGATGGCCTAATTGATGTAAATGACTCAATTATAGATACGAATGCCATTTATCCGTTAACGACTAAAGAACTTCAGGAACAACTTGGCGTAAATTCATATCAAATTCAATCTATTATATATGCTTTGGACCTGAAAAATAAACCCAAAAGACACACGGAAATAAGACATGGCGATAAAGCCGCACCATTACATAAGTATTCTCAATCTTGTGCGGATGTCATAAAAGGGCTTTTTGATAAACAAGGTAGAGATGCTTTTATTAATGATTGTATTGCAAAATATAAGCAATTCATAGCCTCAAGACCTAAGAAAAAGCGAAAAAGGAGATAAATATGTCTGCATTTAACGAACCACAATTAGAGGCCGCTTTCGTAGACTTGTTCAAAGAGCAGGGCTACAATTATGTGCATGGGGAAACTATTGCCCGTGACTCTCGCGATGTCATTCTTTACGATGACCTGCGCTCGTATTTGCGTGAGCGGTATAAGGCTGACGGCATCACTGAGAACGAAATATCCGCAGCCATAAACCACCTCGAATCTACCGAAGGAGGCAGTGTCTACGCGCAGAACACCGAGGCGATACGCCTTATAATGAAGGGCTTCGCAATCAAACGCGAGGACACCTCCAAGCCAAACCTTTTTATTTCCTTGATTGACTATAATAACCCCAAGAACAATCTCTTTAAGTTTGTCAATCAATTTCAGATAGAAGAAAACCATACGCGCATACCTGACGGAATTGTATTCGTCAATGGTATACCTCTTGTGGTACTGGAGTTCAAGAGCGCAATCAAAGAGAACACCACGATAGAGAACGCCTACGACCAACTCACCGTCCGCTACCGACGCGATATTCCGAGCCTATTCCGCTATAACGCCTTTGTCGTCATCAGCGACGGCGTAAACAACAAGTTTGGCTCGTTTTTCGCTCCTTACGAATACTTCTACACATGGCGCAAAGTAGAGCACGACGATGAGGAAGTGGAGGGCGGCTTCAACTCCATGTTCACAATGATGCAGGGATTGTTCCGCAAAGAGCGGTTGCTCGATGTGGTGCATCATTTCATTTTCTTTCCTGACACTACCAGCGACGAGGTGAAGGTTGTGTGCCGCTATCCGCAGTATTTCGCGACTACACTTTTATTCGATAATATCCTGCGTCACAGCAAAATCAATGGTAATGGCGACGGCAAGGGCGGCACTTACTTCGGTGCTACCGGTTGCGGCAAGAGTTACACCATGTTATTCCTCGCCAGACAACTCATGCAATCAAAAGAGCTGAGCAGCCCGACGATTGTACTCATCACCGACCGCACAGACCTTGACGATCAGCTTGCCAAGCAATTTCTGAACGCCAAGAAATTTATCGGCGACGAGACAGTGATGCAGGTAGAGAGCCGCGAAGATTTGAAAACACAGCTCGAGAACCGCGCATCAGGCGGAGTATTCCTTACCACAATTCAGAAATTTGAGGAGAACACCGGACTGTTGAGCAATCGAGCTAACATCATCTGCATATCTGACGAGGCTCACCGTTCGCAGACAGGGTTGGAACAGAAAACAACCATCACCGAAAAAGGCGTAAAGCGTAACTATGGCTTCGCCAAATATCTGCGCGACTCGTTTCCCAACGCCACTTATGTAGGATTTACAGGCACACCCAAAGACGATACAATCGATGTGTTCGGCCCGATTGTGACACGATACACAATGACCGAAGCCGTTGCCGACGGTATCACCCGAAAGATAGTCTACGAAGGTCGCGCAGCAAAGGTTATCCTCAATTCCTCTAAAGTCAAGGAGATTGAAGAATACTATAATAGATGTAAGGACGAGGGCGCTACCGACTATCAGATAGAAGAAAGCAAAAGACGCATGACGCGCATCGACGTAATTCTCAACGACCCCGACCTGCTCGCCAACATCGCCAAGGATATTGTCGAGCATTATGAGAAGCGTGTCGATGAGGGTTCGACAGTCGAGGGCAAGGCTATGATTGTATGCAGTTGCCGTGCCATAGCATGGAATCTTTATCAGGCCATCACCCGACTCCGCCCCGAATGGACGGAGGTAAAAGAGTGCATCGACGGCGAAACCCTCACCGACAAGGAACGCGAGGAAATCAAGCCGATGCCGCGCATCTGCATGGTGCTGACCCGCGACAAGCAAGATCCACAGGAGATGTGGAACTTACTCGGTTCGGACGAGTGTCGCAAAGGTCTCGACAAGCAGTTCAAGGCTGTAAAGAGCAATTTCAAAATCGCCATTGTCGTAGACATGTGGATAACCGGCTTCGATGTGCCATGCCTTGACACTATGTATTGCTTCAAGCCATTGCAGATGCACACGCTCGTTCAGACAATCTCCCGTGTGAACCGCGTTTATCCCGGCAAGGAAAAAGGTCTTGTCGTAGACTACCTCGGCATAAAGAAACAGATGAACGCCGCCCTCAGCCACTATGCAGGAGGTGGCGTAGATGGTTACTCGCTCGATTCCATAGAGCAGTCGCTGAAAATACTGAAAGATGAACTCGAGATCATACGCCGTATGTTTACAGGCTTCGACTGGTCGATCTACTTTACAGGCAAACCGCTCGAACAGCTGCGTTGTCTCAATATGGCAGTGGAGTTTATTCAACGCACCAAGGAGTCAGAAACCAAATTCATGCGCCACTGCAAGAAGATGCGCGAGGCATACACTATTTGCTGCAACTCCGAGCAAATTACGGTGAAGGAGGACGATGACATTCACTTCTTCTTCGCTGTGCGCTCAGTCATCTTTAAGCTCACCAAAGGAGAGGCACCCGATGCGGCTCAAATGAACCGCCGCGTGGCCGAAATGATAAAGGACGCACTGACAAGCGAGGCTGTCGAAGAAATTCAGAATATCGGAGTTGCCTCCGACGAGGAAATCGACCTCCTTTCTGCCGAATATATAAAGCGGTTGAGCCAAATTCCTTATAAGAATACGCAGGTCAAGCTCATGGAGCAACTGCTTAAACAAGTGATTGAATCACTTAAGAAAGTCAACAAGCAAAAAGGCATTGACTTTACCAAGAGGCTCGAAGAAATAGTGAAGAAATATAACGACCGCTCGGACGATGCCGCCCTCGCTAACGACGTTATCGACGAGGTTGTTTCGCAGATGGTTGACCTCATGACTGATGTCAACAATGCGAGAACCGCCGGAGACTCGCTCGGTCTCGACTTCAAAGAGATGGCATTCTTCGACATATTGAAATCAGTCGCAGTCAAGTACGACTTCGCAGACAAATTTCCCGATGATAAGCTTACCGACCTTGCAAAACAGGTTAAGGAACTTGTCGAACAGCAAG
>ERZ777011.663-NODE-663-length-49303-cov-7.417418_pt1 | contig 49303 bp, 53 predicted proteins | sample MGYA00374964_ERZ777011 | MGnify/ENA primary metagenome ERZ777011 (study PRJEB29310, sample SAMD00008975) | mouse gut metagenome | study: EMG produced TPA metagenomics assembly of the Metagenome analysis of fecal microbiota from mouse which was promoted...
GTATCATGAACAGCGTTGCGAACCATAACACTAAGAATGTGCAGCCTGTGATTAATCAGGCGATTCATGTCTCGCTTCCAAATGTAACCAATTCTACGTCTGCCGAATCATTACTGAAGGATCTGGAATCACTTGGAAGGAAAAAATATCAAATAAATTGGTAAAATATTATCAATGAATATGTCCGAAAGGCAGTTATTTCGCAGCGGCTTTTCGGACATTTTATTTATAAAATATTTAAAATTTGACGAAACAACCATTTTATACAGTGAAAGGAATCGGATAAAAAATGAGCAACATAGCGGAAGAAATCTTAAAGACAATTAAATATGCGATCGATCGTAAAACAATCAATTGTGATCGCACCTATAAAACAATTATTAAACGGATTAACAAAAAAGGATATGTAATATTAGATAGAGCAGGGAGCGAACGGATAGTGCAGTGTTCTATTCCCGGAATGGAGTTAAGAACAGGACAAACGGTATGGGTGAAAGAACCTATGGGCGATATAAAGGGACTGCACATCTGCGGTGTAACGAAAAAATGATGTTATTCGAAAGCGCGAGATATCAGATAAGAAAAAGGGCTTTGTACTTGTATCTTACGACCTCCACTTCTTAGATGGCTGTATTGACCATATTTTGCCACTGAACGAAGCAAATATTGAGGTACAAAGCGGAAATTTTTCATCTTTTTGCGTTATAAAGAATATATCTTATTTCTATTTTTGAGTTGATCTATCAGAAGCCTAAATGGTTTTGTAATGTATTTATCTCTGTGAAACAGCGCCAACATTTGATTTTCCATTTTCATGTTATCTAAGTTAACCAGCCGCAGTTTTTTTAGGAGTAAAGAATCCGATAATAATTTTTCCGGCAATATTGTAATGCCCAAACCGGCTTCCGCAGCTTTTATAAGGGCCAGTGAATTAACGCTTTCCCAAACAGGCTCCGCCTTTAAGTTGGCAAGCGCAAGCGTATTGTCTAAGGTATCACGGATCGCGCTTCCCTGTTCACGAAGCAATAATGGATAGCGGCATAACCGGTCCGGTGATATCGCTTTTAGGGATACATCAAAATTCGGCGCACAGGCTGCGCACAAATTGTACGACCCCAAGAGGATCGTCTCAAAATTCCCCTTAGGCGCGGCGCCTTCCCAAAATGCAATATCGGCATTTCCGCGCTGTAAAATGTCAATAGCTGCATTTGCGCTTGCAACCCGGACTGAAAGTCTGATTTGAGGAGAAGAAGTTCTCAATTCCCTAAGTATTTCCGGGAGCAGGAAAGAGGCAATCGTAATGCTTGACACAATATTAACAGGGGTATTTTCTTCCAAATGGAGCATTCTCCTGTCCAAGTTCCTGCAAGCCGTTAAAATCCCCCTTGACTCCTCTAAAAGAGAAGCGCCGCAGCGAGTTAAGGCAACTCCTTTCGGCAAACGTTCAAAGAGGGCAGTTCCTGCCTGCTTTTCAAGTTCCGCAACTGCATGAGAAACCGCGGATTGTGTTATATACAGTTTTTTTGCCGCGCCTGTAAACGTTCCGGTCTCTGCTATTGCTTCTAAAATCTCCAAATGCCGTATAACCATTTTTTCTCCTTTTATCCATGAGTAGAATAGATGGAATATATGAAATTATATCATTTTTCAGATTGCAGAACAAGGGATATAATAGATGGAACAGGAGGCTGATCATTTTGAAGCAGGGTATGAAAATGTATGTATGGCTCTTTGCAGTCAATTTGTTTATAAGCGCTTTCACTTTTGGCGGCGGCTACATAGTAGTTCCGATGGTCCGGCGCTTTTTTGTCGCAAAAAAACATTGCTTTACCGAAGAAGATTTAGTCAACATGGCTGCCATAGCGCAATCAACGCCCGGAGCGATCGCGATCAATCTTTCCGCTCTGGCCGGATACAAAACAGCCGGTATTGCAGGGGCTTCCATAAGCTGTATTGCCGCTGTCATCCCCCCGTTAGTTATCCTCACGGCTGTTTCGGCATTTTACAAAATATTTATTTCCAACACGATCATAGCGGCAGTTTTAAAAGGAATGGAAGCGGGCGTAGCCGCTATCATGGTGGATTTGATCACAGATATGTGTTCTTTGATTTTAAAGAAAAAGTCATGGCTTTTGTCTGCCATGATACCGCTGTCATTTACAGCAAATTTCATTTTAGGCATAAACGTGGCATTTATACTTCTTTTTTGCTGTCTTTTATGTATTTTGCAAGTGCTTTATAAAAGGAGGAAAACTAAATGAATACCGCGGGGAAGTTATTTATTGCATTTCTAAAAATAGGATTATTGAGCATCGGCGGCGGTTATGCAATTATTCCTTTGATCCAAGAGCAAGTAGTAGAAAAAAACAGCTGGATAAGCGGAAAAATGTTTACCGACATCATTACAATTTCACAGATGACGCCGGGGCCATTGGCTGTCAATACATCAACATTTGTGGGACTTCAAGTGGGCGGCATTATGGGGGCATTGGCGGCAACCATCGGCTGCATACTTTGTGGTATTATTATTTCGTTGTCTCTTTATAAGTTTTTTCAAACACATCAAAAATCTGCATATGTTTTGGAGGTGCTAAACGGGTTAAAATCCGCTTCTCTAGGTTTGATAATCTCAGCGGCCTCTACGATCATATCAACAGCATTCTATGGCAGTATTACATCTGAAACAGATCTCTCCGCTCCTAATCGGATTGCACTACTCCTATTTTTAATCATGCTTTTTGTACTGCGAAAATGGAAACTCAATCCGATCGTAATTATTTTTATAAGCGGTATTGCCGGATTCGTATTTTACCGGTGATCGTCTATCAAAAGCTCAACGCCTTTTCCCCCACTACTCTTCTTTTCCGACATTCGCCTTATTTATCTTTTCTCTCACCGCATCCCGCAGTTCTTCCAGATGATCATGGAGCTTCTTCGATCCGCGCATGGTGGGATTGCCGAGGATCATGCTGCGTTTCCAGCGATCGCGCACTGTCTTCAGTTCAGACAAACGGTAGCGGACATGCATAAGTCTGTCCCTGATCTCCTGCGCCTCTTTTTCAGCGTTCTCCAGATATTCGCCCGGACGGATCTGTATGCGCTCGCGGATACGCTGAAGATTTTCTTCCATGTTCTCCGCCAGTTCCTCAAGACGTGCTTCTGCCACGCTGCGGCGCTGCTTACTCTCCTCTTCCCACACCGCCATGATCACGTCAAGACGCTTCTGCATATGCTCCATCTCCTCTTTGACTTTCTCCATCGCGATCAAGATATCCCTGATATCCAGAGCAGCCCGGAAAGAAAGAGCGAAATCGGCGGCGATAATAACCGTCAGCACAAAAACTAAGAACGACAAAAACCCCTGCGGGATCATATAGAGCAAGCTCTCGATGGGCCTGTGGATCACCCGGGTCATCAGGATCGTTAAGCCTCCCCATGCCAATGTCGTCCCGAGACAGATATGTCCCTGAAAATTAAACGGCTGATTCGAGTAATCCCAATAGCGCACCTTAAAGAGCGCTTCCATTGTCACACCCGTTATGTATTCCAACACCGTTGCGCCTATACAACCCGCCACATAGGTGAGAAACAGGTTATGCTGGAAAGGCGCGGAAACCACTAACATCATAATCGCTCCGCTGCCGTACAAAGGCAAAAAAGGCCCGCGCATAAATCCTCTGTTCACCCAGTGCGGCGGCTTCTGCCTGATGCTGACATGGGTGGATTCCACACACCACCCCAAAAAGCAATAGAAATAAAATAAAAATAACCACTGTGGCAATATATATGAGTACATCCTTTTCTCCTTAGTAACTGTTTACTTTAGGCAATTGCGAAACTCTGCATTCTGCAGTATTGCTTGTGCAAAATTTACGCATCCATAAGCAGGCGCTGTGAGACCGCCAGCACTTAGGCACCGTATTTTGGTGCCTTATGTGTCCGCTGCGGTCGAGCCGCAGTGAGAACGTGCCTGCGCCTTGATCGTATATTTTGCACAAGAAACGAAAGAATTCGTGAATTTCGCAATCACCTAAACTGTTTACCTGCTTTCGTAAAGCAGGATGCCTACGCTGAGTTTTCCCTTTTTCGTCTCCCTGTCTGCGCCGTCGTAGTAAAACTTTCCCTCTCCCCGCACGCTGACCGCGTCCCCGGACCTTAAAACGCTGCTGTTATTCTCACACATTTTTCCGTTGACAAATACTCTGCGGGCCTTAAATAATTCCGCGCTCTGGGTGCGGGAAAGATGGTACAGCGCCGCTATCACTGCATCCGCCCGCTCCGAGGAGACCGTCAGGTTCCGGCGTACCTTCTCCTGTTTCTCCAACGCCTCGGAGACTTCCGCCAAAGTGCACTTCACATCCGTATGCTTTACCTTCCGCAGTTCCTCCGCGATAAAATCTACGATAGATTCCAGACAAAAAAGATACCCGCAGTTATCTTTTAAAAAGATATCTCCAAGCGTGCTCCTCTCAATGCCGAGATTCATCAATGCCCCCAAAAAGTCTCTGTGCCCCAGTGCATCCGCATATTTTTGCTGCAGTGGCATGATCTTTAAAAGCGCGATCGGAAATTCCTCTTCATAGCCCATATCCTCCGGATTCCCAAACCGCACAAGCTGCCGCTCCGCCAGCTCGCTTCCCCCGGACAATATCGGATGAGCATAGGACAACTCCCGCTCTAACTGATGAAATACATCCTGTTCCGCCATACCCAAAAATCCCGTATAGGTATATATATTCTGCCTGCTGCTCTTTTCCGCTAATTCCGTCAGGCGCTTTTTAAGCTGCCGCAGTTCCTTTTCCTCATCCATCTCAAGTCCTCAGCAGGTGATCGCGAAACTCATGGGTTCTATTGTTTTATTGTATAAAATTTACGTATCCATAAGCAGGCGCTGCGTTGGACCGTATATTTTATACTTACAAAACTATAGAAACCAGCGTCTCACAATTTCCTAAAATCCTCATTACATAAAGGAGATAATCTCCTCTCTGGGCGCCTTCGTCTTCTCCACTTTCGCGGCATGAAGCACCGGACCTTCCCCGTTGTAGTCGGCCCAATACTCTTTTTTGACCAATGCGGTCACTTTCACCCAATCCCGATTGTCAAGCTGCGATGCCTTGTCATATTTGCAGACATACCCTAAAAAGCTCATGTCATCGGCACAACATGTCATCACCATCCGCCCCGGCACAAACACATCCTCGGGAAAATTTTCAGGCTTCAGCGCCTGTGCCGTAAACTGGATCCGTTTATCGATATACCGCTCCAGATGATCCATGGAATCAATATACCAGATACCATAACCGGCATTATCCAACACGATCGGATCGTCTGTCAGGTCATAGGGAAGATCATCCTCAAAAATTTCATCGATCTCTCCGTTCGAGTCCTCAAAAATGATCTCCGCCTTCTGATTTACCGCCTTCATATTTCTCTTATAGGAAGCCAGATCTTCAATCCCGTCACAGCGGTTGAAGATGATCATCTCCGATTTCCGCACCATCTCCGCCAACAGCGACTTCATATTTGTATAGTACATGGGAAACGTTGACGCATCGATGCACGTGATCTGCTGTTCGATGCTCCAATGCCACGGCAGCTTCATATTTTTGAAATTCCACATGCCATTGTACTCGATGATGACCCGTTCCGGTCTGTACTTCTTATCCAGTTCCATCAGCGCAGCCGGCGTAAAGTCCTCCTCCTCTTCGATCAGCTCCAGTATGGTATTGCTGTCTTTTAAAAGTTCCTCGTCATATTCGTTCTCGCCCTCTTCACACAGCACAAGAAGCGTTTTCCCCTTCATCTGAAAATAGGGCTGCGCCAGCGTGTAAACGATAAATTCCGTTTTCCCGCTCTCCAAAAATCCATTGATAATATACACAGGTTTCATATCAACATCTCCGTCTTTTCTATTTTACCTGCCAAGAAACAAGCGCTGCAGCGCCTCCTCCTTCAATTCCGAACCGATCACACAAATTTTTCCCGTCACATCGGGAGCGCCTGTTCGTACCTCCGCCTCACCGGGCACATAATCAAAATGGATCCAGTTTCCGTCGCTCCCCGAAACCATCCCCTTTGCCCTAAGCACAAGGCCGTACTCTTTCTCTCTGTCCAGTTCCTCAAGCATCTCTTCTATCCGGGATTTTTCATACACTGCCGCCGTCTCCACGCCCCAGCTTGTGAAAACATCATCCGCATGGTGGTGACCATGATGGTCATGACCGTAATGATTGTGATCGTGATCATGACAGCCACAGTCACATGTCTCTCCATGGTCATGATGGTGATGATGTCCATGCTCATGTTCTTCATGATGGTGATGGTGCTCATGCTCATCATGGTGATGATGGTGCTCATGCTTCTCGTGGTGATGATGGTGCTCATGCTTCTCGTGGTGATGATGGTGCTCATGCTCATCATGATGCGCCAGCACTTCCGTCATCAGTTCGGTTTCCAGATCCGCTGCCCCTTCGATAGTCTCCAAAATCTTCTTTCCGTCCAACTCATCCCAAGGCGTCGTAATGATTGTCGCCTTTTCATTGTGCTGCCGTATCAAAGAGACCGCTTCCTCGATCTTCTCCTGTTTCATGGAACCGGTACGGCTCAAAATAATCGTTCCGGCGCACTCGATCTGATTGATGAAAAACTCGCCGAAATTCTTCAGATACATTTTGCATTTGGCCGCGTCCACAACGGCCACCGCGCTGTTTAGATGCACCGCCCCATCCGCTTTTACATTCTCCACAGCTCTCATCACATCGGAAAGTTTCCCCACGCCGGAAGGTTCGATCAAAATCCTTTCCGGTTCATAGGTATTAAGCACCTCTTCCAGAGAAGTCCCGAAATCTCCCACCAGAGAACAGCAGATACAACCGGAATTCATCTCCCTGATCTCAATGCCGGACTCCTTCAAAAATCCGCCGTCGATCCCGATCTGCCCGAACTCATTCTCGATCAAAACGACCTTCGTGCCGGCAAGTGCCTCCTTCAACAGTTTTTTTATCAGGGTCGTCTTCCCTGCCCCCAAAAATCCTGAAACAATATCAATCTTTGTCATTTTTACATCCACGCCTTTCCAAACAGACATTATCTTGTCCGTTATTTTCCTGTTCTGTACTGACACGTCCCATACATATCCACTTCATTTTCCACCAAATTTTCCCGCCTGTCAAGACCTCTGTCCGCCGTCCTCCTCGATCATCCTTTCGCCCTCCTCCACGATCTTCCAAACCGGAACTGCCGCAAACCGGCTCTCGCCGTCGCCGCCGACTAAAATCCCCAGAAGTTCGCCGTTTCCGTCAAAAACGCCACAGCCGGACATCCCGGCGTCCACCGCGCCTCTTTCGGAAGTGTCGGGAATCCCTTCCTCAGTCTCTCCGTCCTCTGCAACCCTTTCTCTGACAATTCCCCCAAACAGCAACGGCTGCAACTCCTCATATCCCTCTATCTGCATGCCGCTTTCCGGCTCTATCAGATATCCTTTCACAAAATCTCCGGCCACCATATCCATGGAACCGTATACGGCAAGTTCCTCCCCCTTCACCAGTTCTTCCGCCCCCCGCCTGCTGGGGGCCGCGGCCCTCAGTACGATGCCGTCCTCTTTCAGTTCATCGGCCGAAAACACGGCAAAAGCAATATCACAGTCTTCTGAAATTCTTTCCACTTCCGCTTCATAATAAACACCGGCATAGCACAATACCTCGCAGATATCACCGTTTTTCAGAAGATGAGCGCTGGTAAGCACAGTCACTTCCTCCTCCGTGATCTCCCAGACCACGCCGCTTCCTCTGTAATCGCCGCAAAATATCTGCAAAATACAAGGACGCAGTTCTTCCTGCATCGTGAGAATGTCGTTCTCCACAGATGTTTGATCCCCACTGCCTCGGGAAAGGATTCCTCCCAAAGCAAAAAGCATCATGCCCAATAAAATAACAGCCGTTATATTCTTTCTCATATTTCTCCATATAATGTACAAAACCCCGACAGCATCTTTCTGTCGGGATTTCAGTTGATAAGCAGACCGATAAGCCGGGTTCTGTTCCCTGCAATGCAGGGCAATGACCATCTATCTCGGACTGCCGTTGCCGACAGCCTCCAGCGACCTACCTGAGAACAAACCGGGCCGGTTTATGGTTCTCTGTTTGGTCTTGCTTCGGATGGGGTTTACATGGCTCCGACCGTTACCGGCCGGACGGTAGTCTCTTACACTGCCTTTCCACCCTTACCAACATCAGTGCAGAAAACTGCACCGAGACTGGCGGTTTATTTCTGTTGCACTTGCCTTGGAGTCGCCTCCACCGGACGTTATCCGGCATCCTGCCCTGTGAAGCCCGGACTTTCCTCACCTGCCCCTGTCAGTCAGAGACCGGCGCGGTCATTTAGCCTACTTATCTATTTATGCGTCTTCCTGCATTATAATCAGCTTCCGCTCATTTTGCAATACAAACTTATTCCTTTTTAAATCTTCCTTTTTACAATCTTCCATTTCACAAGTTGAAATCCCGATTCGCTGCCGATTCCGCCCCATACATCTTCTTCACCCACAGAACCAACGCTGCGACTGCGACAAGCAGCACGATCTCCAACACCACCAGAGGAACCGTATTCGACAAGAGAACCGTCACGGCGTCCACAAGGAAATGAATCCCCAATGCGGCAAACAGGAATTTTTTCTCCCCGTACTTCACGGCCCTGTAGACCAGATAGGAAAGGCATATCTGCAGCACAACGGCTGAAATACGCTCCACCCCCGCTAAGAAGAACTGATACCCGGGCATCGTCCACAATACCGATATGCTCTGGATCGCCAGTTCCTTTCCCGGCCCCTCTTCTATCGCCGCAAGCTGGCTCTCCATCTGTCCGGAATTGATCATAAACACTGTTATCAGATTGCTGATGTACGTCATCCCGACGATCAACACCGCTTCTATACCGCCGTGCCCCACGCCGTACATAAGGGAATTCTCTTTAGACAAAGTTTTCTTCATCCAGAATTTCATGGCCACAAACCGCCCCGTCTCCTCAAACAGCGCGGCCGCAAGCCCGCCGTAGAGGGCGTAAAGCCAGAGATTTCCGTTCAGCACGTCCCCCGCCGCACCGAGCATAACCATATGCAGCATCTGTTCAAGGGTCAGCGCAAATAAGAAGAAGGTGAGCGCCCCGATTCCCAAAGCCGACATTTTCGCATGCAGCTTGTTTCTTGCCAGAATCGCCAGCACGATCGGCAGCCCCATTGAAATCACCAACGAAAAAATAATACCCGCTATTGCTACTCCCGAAACATGTCCTACCATCATAATCTTCCTTTCTCACACCTTAAAACAGCTTCCGCCCACAAACTCCCTGCAGACCGAGTTATTCGGAATGGACGCGCTGTCCACACCGAGGAAATAATTGAGAAACCGCAGAAGCCTCTTCGCCTCAAAATATTCCGGCTCCCCCTCCCTGATCCCGAACAACAGCGGCTCCGCATACTGTTTCAACACCGCAAGCTCATAGACGAGAGCTGAGTTGAACATGACGTCCGCCTCCTCCTGAAACGGGAAGATATTTTCCTCCTCCCCTCTCCGCACGGAAGGCCACATCTGGATCGTCCGCTTTGCCGACGCTCCTCTTGTCCTTGCGTCTCGCACGATCCTGCGAAGCAGCCTGCCGTCGGTGGTCGGTATTCTGTTATGATCGTCGATATTCAGACTTGTCAAAGCGCTGATATATATCTTAAATTTACTGTCCTCCGGCAGAGAATAAGACATCTTGGGGTTTAACCCGTGGATCCCCTCGATCACTAAAATGTCCTCCTCCTCCAACTTCATCATATGGCCGTTATATTCCCGGTGTCCTGTCTTAAAGTTAAAGGCAGGCAGCTCCACTTCTTCTCCGCCCAAAAGTTTCAGCATATCCTGATTGAACATCTCGACGTCGATGGCCCCCAGGCACTCAAAATTGTAGTCTCCCTTTTCATCGAGAGGAGTATCCTCCCTGTTCACAAAGTAATCATCCAGACTGATCAGGTGGGGAATCTTTCCCAGCGCTCTGAGCTGTACGGACAGTCTGTTTGCAAAAGAAGTCTTTCCGGAGGAGGAAGGTCCCGCTATCATCACAAATTTCACATGGCTGTGCTCCGTCACTTTTTGGGCGATCTCACCGATTCGTCTTTCCTGTTCCGCCTCCTGCCACAAGATCATCTCCTGCATATGATTGCCGCAGATCACATCGTTTAATCCGCCCACGTTCTCGATCCCCACATGGACGCCCCAGTCCGTCGCCTCTTTTAATGTGCTAAACAGCTTTTCCTGCGGACAGAAAGGCTTTAATACAAAAGGCTCCTTCTCACTCGGCATCACCAACATAAAGCCCTTGTCGTAGGCCTGCACCTGAAAATGCCGCGCATAGCCCGTATCCGGCAGCATATAGCCGTAATAGTAATCATAGAACCCATCCAGACAGTATAGGTTTACGCCCGAACTTCTGCGGTAGCGGAACAGCTGCACTTTGTCTTTCATTCCATGTTCCCTGATCAGCTTCATGCACTTGCCCATCGGATAATATTTTTTCGTGATGGGCAGTCTCCGGTCCGCCAGTTCCATCATCCTCTTTTGAATAGCCGCGGCAAGCTCCTCCGTAGCCCGAAGATTTCCCTTTACGGTGCAGTAATAACCGTTGTTCACCGCAAATTCCACCTTCACTCTCTCCAAATCGTCCAAACCCACAAGATCCGTGATCGCCTTTAAAAACATCATTTTGACAGTCCGCACATAGGCTCTGTGCCCGATAGAATCGCGCAGTGTCAAAAAAGACACCTCACAGTCTTCCTTTATCTTTTTATGCAGCTCCTGTATTTTGCCGTTGACGACCACCAAGGCAATCTCATTCCCATACTCTTCCTGATGCGCCGCCGCCACCGCCTCAAAAGCAGTATCCGCAGCATACTCTTCCACTACACCGTTTACCGTTATCTTCATTGTCCGCCTCCCATTCCGCGCCGCCTCCCGGCTGCCGTTTTCTTATGCCATCCAGAACGGCTCTTTCTCCGGCGCCGTATAAATTTTCACACCGGCCAGATTCCGCCTGCAATATTCTTCCATATAGGGCACAAATATTTTCTCCAGCCCGTAATGCCCCGCATCGATCACCGCCAATCCCTGCTCTAAGGAATCAAGCCCTTCATGATGATCAATATCACCCGTTATCAAAACATCCGCTCCTAGTTTCACCGCATCCTCGATACAGCTCTTCCCGGAGCCCGGACAGACCGCCGCCATGACAATGGTTTCCTCCAGCTTTCCGTAGACCTTCACCTGCCCGACATTACAGCATTTCTTCACATATTCCGCACATTCCGCCAAAATCATAGGGGAAGGAAGGGCCCCGATCCTGCCGATCCCTTCTTTGGAGATATCGTCCTCATAGGTCACCGAAAGAACCTTTCTGTCCTCTAAACCGAGCTGACCCGCCACTGCGTCCGCCATACCCATCACATCAAAATTCGTGTGCATAGCATAGCAGCACATACCGCTCTCCGCAAGAGTCAGTATTTTATCGCCGATAAAATTGCGGTCTGAAACCCGTTTAAGGGGTTTGAAGATCATTGGGTGATGGGTGAGCAGCATATCCGCCCCAAGCCTCACGGCTTCCTCTATCACTTCCTTTGTGGCATCTAACGCGATATAGATTGAAGATATCTCTTTTTCTTCCCTGCCGCACAACAGCCCCACGTTATCCCAACTCTCTGCAAACGATCCCGGCGATACTTCCTCCAGACGTTCCATGATCTCGTAACACCTCATATGTATTTCTCCCCCTTTTCCATCCATTCCCGCGCATCTTTGATCCGTGCAAGTTCCGCCTCAACCTGCCCTCTTCTTTCCGGATAAGTTAAAACTTGTTTTAATATTTTCTCCTGCTGTTCCTCCCACCAGTCCAGATACCGAAGGAGCACCGGATGTCTCTCCCGCAGCAGACAGGGGCCAAACTTGTCCTCGAGACTTTCCGGATAAACGGCCCTCTCCTCTTCCGGACTGCGGATATCTCCGCTGTCTTCGCCTAAAGGCACTGCCTCGGCCGCCATCATCTGATAAAATTTTCCGTCTTCCAGCACCACGTCTTCTTTTCGGATCACATAACCGTTTTCCCGCAGAAAACGCCGCACATAGGCGACCTCAGACTGAGGCTGCAAAACTAAAAAGCGCAGACTCTTTCTTTTTTCGGGATGATCCGACAGGATCTTCACAGTCAGCCTTCCCCCCATCCCCGCGGCGATCATACAGTCCGCCTCACCGGGCTTTAGTTTTTCCAGCCCGTCGGACAAGCGGGTCTCTATGTAAGGGGAAAGTCCGGCGTTTTCAATATGCTCTCTGGCCCGAAGAAGCGGCCCCTTATTGACATCCATGGCAACCACTCTGGGGCAGATCCCCTTCTCCACCAGATATATCGCCACAAAGCCGTGGTCGCAGCCGATGTCGCAGGCGGTCATCCCCGCCGGCACAAGATTCGTCACCGCCGTCATGCGGTGTGATAAAGTATAGTTCAGCATTTGTCCCTACTTATAATAACGGTTGTTATCAATTCAAATAGTCTTTCAGTTTTCTGCTTCTGCTGGGATGACGCAGCTTCCGCAGAGCTTTTGCCTCGATCTGTCTGATTCTCTCTCTCGTCACGTTGAACTCTTTACCCACTTCTTCCAAAGTCCTCGCTCTGCCGTCATCAAGTCCAAAACGCAGCCGCAGCACTTTCTGCTCTCTCTCAGTCAGAGTGCTGAGCACCTCCACCAGCTGCTCTTTCAACAGAGTAAAGGCAGCCGCCTCAGCCGGCACAGGCACATTGTCGTCCTGAATAAAATCTCCCAGATGACTGTCCTCCTCCTCGCCGATGGGCGTCTCCAAAGACACCGGCTCCTGAGATATTTTGGATATCTCCCTCACTCTCTCCACCGGGATATCCATTTTCTTCGCTATCTCCTCCGGCAGCGGTTCTCTGCCCAGCTCCTGCAGAAGCTGCCTGTTGACACGGATCAGCTTGTTGATCGTCTCCACCATATGCACCGGAATGCGGATCGTCCGCGCCTGATCCGCAATGGCCCTTGTGATGGCCTGTCTGATCCACCACGTCGCATAAGTGGAAAATTTATAACCTTTTCTATAATCAAATTTCTCTACCGCCTTGATCAGTCCGAGATTTCCCTCCTGAATCAGATCCAAAAACAGCATGCCTCGTCCCACATAGCGCTTTGCGATAGAAACTACAAGCCGCAGGTTGGCCTCGGCTAACTTCTGCTTCGCCGCCTCTCCGTCCTCGATGACATACCCCAGTTCTTTCTTTTCTTTCTCAAGAGCCTCTTTTTCCTCGTCCTCTGCCGTCTCCAACATCTTTTCCAGATCTTTCAATTTTTCCGCTGCCGCTGCGCCGTCCTCAATCTTTTTGGCAAACTCGATCTCCTCATCGGCAGACAAAAGCGCCACTTTTCCGATCTCTTTCAGATACATTCTGACGGGATCCTCAATACTGACGCCGTCAGGCACCGTGAGATCGATATTCTCCACATCCACCTCATCCTCTTCTGTCAAATTGATCTCTTCGTCGTCCAAATCATTCTCCACCGGAATTTCCACATTACACACAATGCCGTTTGAATCCAGAACTTCCAACACTTTGTCAAACTGTTCTTCCTCTAACGGCAGATCTCTGAAAAAATCGCTGACTTCCGAATAGTCCAGTACATTTTTTTTCTTTTTTGCAAGATTTAACAGTTCTTTTATTTTCTCATCAAATTTTACTTTTGTGTTTTCATCCATATAACTTCCATCCTTCCTGCTATAAACAGTAATATACTCCCTAATCAAGAGAAATATGCATTTTGTTAAGTTCTTCCAGTGCCTTTTTTCCTGCAATCACCTGATTTAACGCCGAAATATCAGTTCCCATCCTCTGGGAATAGTATTCGTAGCTGTTGCGCTTCACGCTGCATATGACATCGTGCAGAGCCTGCTCCGCATCGCTTTTCTTCTCCAGCTTTCCGATGTTCGTATGAAACAGGGCCGCCACTTCCCGCTGCTGCTCCTCGTCGGAAAACTGATCCACCATGCCGGCGGGATCCGCTCTTCCCTCCTCTAACTCTGCAAACAGCTTCTGCGCCACTATCTGATACAACTCCTCGGTGAAATCTTCCGGACTGATGTAAGGCTTGATCTTCTTATAGACTTCGGGCCTCTCCACAAGCCATGTGAGCAAAAGTCTCTGCACTTTTTTCGCGTTGTCCTCCGGCGTCTTTTTCGGCTGCCGACCGGACTTTGGCCGCTCCACCGGACGGATCAGTCCCGTCTGGACCGCCGCCGCATTTACCAGCTTGCGCAGGTTATCATGGCCGATATGATACTTGTCCGCGATGGCCTCCATATAATTGGCACGCTCAGCCTCCTCCGAAAAATTACAGAGTTTTTTCGCTATCTCCCTGTGGAACTTCGTCTTACCCGCCGGGTCATTCAAGTCAAACTCCCCCGACAGGACACGGATCTCAAAAAAGAAACTGTTCTCCGCCGCCGAAATCCTCCGCTCAAAGGCTTCCGCTCCCTCCGCCTTGATGCATTCATCCGGATCTTTGTAGGGGGCAAAGTTCAGCACTCTGCCGGTAAGTCCCGCCTCCCGCAAAATTCCGATTGCGCGAAGCGCCGCCCTCACGCCGGCTCCGTCCGAATCGTAGGCTAAAAGCACCTCCTCCGCATAACGCTTCAAAAGCGCCGCCTGCCCCTCCGTAAAAGCCGTGCCGAGGGAGGCAACCGCCTGCGTGATCCCCGCCTGATGCATCGTGATCACGTCCATATAACCCTCGCAGAGGATGAACTGATTCTTTCTGGAACTTCTGGCAAAATTTAACCCATAGAGGTTTCTGCTCTTGTCAAACACCGGGGTTTCCGGAGAATTCAGATACTTGGGGGTTCCGTCGCCCATAACTCTCCCGCCGAAGCCGATGACCCGGTGGTTTATATCCTGAATAGGAAAAATGACCCTGTTCCAGAATTTGTCATGGAGGCCATAGCGCTCGTCATAGGTGGCTAACCCCGCCTCCCTGATCAGATCTTCCGGAAAACCCTTATCTTTTAAATATTTTGAGAGATCGTCGCTTGTTTTATTTGCAAAACCCAGCCCGAATTTATGTATCGTCTCGTCGGAGAGCTGCCTGTTTTTCAAATAGGCAAACCCTGACTCTCCCTGTCTCGCCCGAAGCTGATAATAAAAATATTTCGCCGCCTCTTTATTGACTGCAAGCAGCCTCGCCCTGTGATTCTCTTTCCTCTTTGCCTCCTCCGAATATTCCGGTTCCGGCAGCCTGATCCCCGCTCTGTCGGCCAGTATCTTCACAGCCTCCGGGAAGCTTGCGTTCTCATATTGCTGCAAAAAAGTGATCACATTCCCCCCTGCGCCGCAGCCGAAGCAGTAATACATCTGCTTACTCTGAGACACCGAAAAGGAAGGCGACTTTTCATTGTGAAAGGGACAGAGACCGAAATGACTGGCTCCCTTTTTCTGGAGCCTCACATACCCGGAGATCACATCCACGATATCATTTCTCGCCCTGACTTCCTCTATTATTTCCTGCGGATAATACATACCCGTCTCCTTTTCCTTCTATATAAAAATGGTACCGAAACTTTCTGCTTTTCCGTTTCGTTTCCTGCACTGCTTCTCAACCGTGCCAGCTTGCAGGCACATAGATCTCATCAAAAGTAGCAATGGCATAGCGGTCTGTCATGGCGCTGATATGGTCGCAGACCACCCGCTCTAAAGGCTCCCCTTTATCTAACAGCATTAGCATCTCCTCCGGCAGCCTGTCCTTGTTTTTGCAAAAATAGTCGTACAGCATCTCCACCAGCATAATAGCTTTTCCCTCTTCGCTCTTAGCTCTGGAGTTTGTGTAGACATTTTCAAACATGAACTGCCTGAGTTTCCCCATAGCCCCCGCCACCGGTTCCGACATGACGATGCAGTTTTTCCCGTAACTGTTGGAGACGATATCATGGATAAAGTGATCGATCCACTCGGCGCTGTCCCTTCCGATCACATCCGTGATCTCCTTAGGCACATCGCTCTCCTTTAAAATACCGCCCCGTATGGCATCGTCCATATCGTGATGGATATAGGCGATCTTATCGGAATATCGCACCACATGCCCTTCCAGCGTGAACGGATTTCCTCTGATCTGGTGGTTTAATATGCCATCCCGAACCTCCACAGTGAGGTTCAGCCCAACCCCGCCTTTTTCTAACAGTTCCACGGTCCGCACGCTCTGTTCATTGTGGGAGAACCCCAGATAGCATATGTTATTTAATGCTCGCTCCCCGGCATGTCCGAAGGGCGTATGTCCCAGATCATGCCCCAGCGCGATGGCTTCCACCAGTTCTTCATTGAGCCGCAGCGCCTTCGCTATGGTTCGAGCATTCTGGGAAACCTCCAGCGTGTGGGTCAGTCTTGTCCTGTAATGATCGCCCTCAGGTGTCAAAAATACCTGTGTCTTATCCTTCAGTCTGCGAAAAGACTTGCTATGTAAAATACGGTCCCTGTCTCTCTGAAAGACAGGACGGATATCGCATTCCTCCTCCGCCCTGTCCCTGCCCTTTGATTTTGCGCTGTGACAGGCGTAGGGACTTAAATATTGTTCTTCTCTTTTTTCCAGTCTTTCCCGTATCTGCATAGCCTCTCCCCTCCGACCCCAGTGAAACCGATTTAAGCCTGTATATGATATATTCTGCGCTTTTTCCCATTTTCCTTTTTATTTTTTTATTTTTTCCTCTTAACTTTTTCTTCCATTATGCCGAGATAAAGAATAAGATATATAGTAATGCGGGAAAAGGACGCGGCTGTCAAAAGAAATGCGGCGGGAAAAGGAGTTAAACTATGTCATTAACAGTTCAAATGAAACCTGATTATACAAATGTCGTTACAAGGAGTATGCAGAAACTCGGCTCGAACGGCGGCACCGACATGACCAATCTGACAAAGACCATGTTGGGCGGCGGCGGCGACAACACGCTGATCGACTATGCGGCTCTCAAAAACGGCAGCTACGGAAAACTGTTAAAAGCTTACTACAGCGAAGTGCCGGACTCAGATACCAAAAAGGCTGTAAAAGAAGACAAGACCGGCAACAAAAAAGCGGAGTTAGTGCAGGACGCCCTGCAGAATAAGTCCGCTAAAACTTCCACGGATACGACTTACAACGCGATGGCTGATAAGGTCAAAAATCTGTCGGAATCCGTTTCCACCCTGTTTAACGAGAGCATATAAATTTTGATCAATCGTATATAGCAGCCATATTCCGTATTTTACGCTTTATTTCTGTGCGGACACGGGATGGCTCAAGGCACTCACATTTATCTCCAAAACCGAGAAGAATATCATAATAATAATCGTTTTGGATAAATGGAAAATTTGCAATGTAATATTCGTCACCGTCTCGTACAAAGTGATCATAGGTACAATATTCAAGCGCCCTGTCCAGCACGGATTTATGAATACGAATCTTGACTTCTATTTGTTTTGTTTCCGCCATTTCCTCAAAATCCAAAATCGGTTTTTGATAATCTCGCGGAATAAAAGTTTTCTGCTTCATCTGCAGGTTTGACATACGGGATAATTTAAACAAACGATAGTCGTTTCTGATATGGCAATAACCTTGAAAATACCAGTGGCTTCCTTTCAATACAAGCTGATACGGCTCAACCGTCCTCACAGTTTTATATCCGTGATGAGCCGTATATTCAAAGTACAGTAACTTATGATCCCGCAAAGCACTTTTTATAATTTCTAAATATGGCTGTATATTTCTATTGCCTATCCACGGACTTAAATCTATACAGATCTGATTTGTCTTTATTTCAATGTCTTTCGCTTTTTCAGCAGGAATAAAACTTTTAACTTTCTCAAAAGCGTTTACAAACTCATCGCCCCGCACCACATTTGAAAGACTCGAAAGCCCCATCAATATTACAGAAAGATCAGCCGTCGAAAAAACCTTTTTATCAAGTTTATATTCCGGCATAATTTCAAAGCCGCCGCCCACTCCTGATATGGAACGAACAGGAATGCCTGCCATATTGATTGCTTCTATGTCACGGTAAATTGTGCGAGGCGAGACTTCAAACGTATCTGCTAACTCCTGTGCGCTTATACGCTCTTTATCCAGAAGTGTCATAATAATGCTAACAAGCCTGTCAACTTTCATTTGGCAGCCGCCTTTCCCGTTATCTCTTAATTTTAAAATTATAGATTGTTGCCATACTGTTGTCAACAATTGGATGGTATGATACAGGCGTAAGCATATCAAACATGAAAGAAAAAGGAGGAAGTTATGTTCACAATTTACGTATACACTTTGGACACCTTGGCCGACTGGGAACTGGGATATGTTGCAGCAGAATTAAATTCCGGGCGCTTTTTCAAAAAGGATGCGCCCGAGGTATCAGTAAAAACCGTCGGTACTTCAAAGGAACCGATCAAAACAATGGGCGGTCTGACCATCATTCCGGATTGTGTCATTGACGATATTGCGATAAATCAGGAAAGCGTACTGCTGCTACCCGGCGCAAATACCTGGGATAGCCCTAAGCACAATGCCATTATGGAAAAGGCAGGGGAATTTCTTTCCGCGGGCGCTATGGTATGCGCTATCTGCGGCGCAACCGCTGCGCTGGCAAACGCCGGCCTGTTGGATCAAAGGTTCCACACCAGTAATGGAGTCGGTTATCTTGAAATGGTTTCGCCGAACTACAAAGGCCAAAACTTCTATGTCGACGAGCCGTCTGTTGCAGATCGCAGCCTGATCACCGCAAGTTCCACCGGCTCCCTGCTGTGGGCAAAGCAGATTATTGAACGATTGAATGTCTTTAAACCGGACACACTGGACGCATGGTACGCGTATTTCAGCACTGGCGAAGCGCAGCATTTCTTCGCTCTCATGCAGACTTTGTCAACAGATAAATAATGGTTTGCTGTCAAAAAAACGGCAAATCTTTTGTTGACCGACTATTTTAATGTCGACAACACATCCGAAACCGTCATCTGCAGGTCGGCCGGAATTTCTTTTCTTGCAGGAAGTATCGCAAAGGATACTTCCTCTTCCTCTGTTTGCACAACAAATTGCGGTGGATCGATTTTAAGCGCTTCGCAGACCATCTTCTCAAAGGAAAAACAATTAACGGTATCTGTGGTTCCCACATGAAAAATGCCGTGCAAATGATTGTCAAGAACATATTTCGCGTAATCTCCTATTTGTTTTGCCGGCGTTACATTTATCCTGTAATTCGGGTAAGTAGGGTAAGGCTCTTTATTGCGGCTATACAGCTTCAACTGTTGAACTCTAGGGCAGCCGGCGCTCCAAACGGGAGCCAATCGAAAAATTATCAGTTGATTTTTAAGTATTTTTCCCAACATATTTTCGCAATCCCGTTTGAAACTGCCGTAATCGGATTCCGGCGCCGGCACATCACGTTCTGTCCAAGGCCTTGATAAGTTGCCGTCAAAGACATTCGCTGTAGATATATACAGGAAACGTTTCTTTTTCCCTTTAAGCCGCTCCGCCAATGTTTTGTGAAAGTCCATTTGTGACTGAAAGTTTCCGCGTATCGACGAAATTACAATTTCCGGATTCTCGTGATCTAAAATCTCCGCTAATCTTTCCGGTTCTTCCGCCATCAATTGATATCCGTTTTCCGGAGCATGATGCCCCGCTGTCGGTATGACTTGATAGTCGCCCCCCAAACCCGAAGCAATTGCCTGCCCCACCAAACTATTGCCGCCAATCAGCAGAACTTTCTTTCTCACTTCAGCTCTCCTTTATAACTTCCGTCTATCGCCTTGCACTTCATTTCAATATATTTGCGCCGTTTCATCTTCCCGTCCCGAAGTTCACTCCGGTATCATCGGGTTTCTCCTCGTCAAACTGATAATCTTTCTCCGGCAAAACCGCATTGAGCAAGATCCCTGCAAGAGCTCCCACCGCCATACCGGAAAGTCTGACTGTCACATCCCCGACCGTAAAAGAGATCGCTCCCGCCGCGCTGTAGTTGATACCGATGCACAGCACCAGAATCAGCGCCGCTATAATGACGTTGCGGCTCTTTGTAAAGTCCGTTCTGGTCTCCACAATATTGCGCACCCCCACTGCGGAAATCATACCGTAAAGCACGAGCGACACGCCGCCTCTGGTCGCCGTCGGCATACAGCCGATGATCGCCGCAAATTTCGGAGAGAAGGAAAACAGTATGGCAAATCCGGCTGCAATGCGGATCACCGCCGGGTCAAACACTTTTGTCAGCGATAAAACGCCCGTATTTTCACCGTATGTCGTATTCGCCGGAGCGCCGAAGAGAGCCGCCAGAATCGTTGCCAGTCCATCTCCCAGCAGAGTACGGTGCAGCCCCGGATCCTTGATGTAATTTTTTCCGACTGTAGAAGATATGGCTGACACGTCTCCGATATGCTCCACCATAGTCGCAAGAGCAAGAGGAACGATCGTAATGATCGACGTGATCAACATGCCGCTGTCCGCCCCGCTGCTAAAGAGGTAAAATACCGTGCGGTCCCACTTGATCGGACTGCCGATCCATGCCGCACTTGCCACAGGCGCAAAATCCACTTTGCCAAAGCAGGCGGCAAGCACATAGGAACCGATCACGCCGATGATGATGGGAACGATCTTTACCATGCCCTTTCCCCAGATATTACAGATGACAACAAAAGCTATCGCCGCCAGCGCGATGGGCCAGTCATCAGCACAGCTGTCGATGGCGGACTGTGACAGAGTAAGGCCGATGGCAATAATGATCGGGCCTGTGACGATCGGCGGGAAGAATTTCATCACCCTGCCTGTCCCGAATACCCTGATAAGCGCCGATACGACCAGATAGACTAACCCGGCACAAGCCACGCCCGCACAGGCATAAGGAATCATTTCCACATTGGACACCGTCTGTCCTCCCGCCTCATCCGCAAGCATGGGGCAGATTGCAAAATATCCTCCCAAAAAAGCGAAGGAAGACCCCAAAAATGCGGGTACCTTTCCCTTTGTCACCAGATGGAACAACAAAGTTCCAAACCCCGCAAACAGCAGCGTCGTAGAAACGTCCAACCCTGTCAGCATCGGCACTAAGATCGTAGCGCCGAACATCGCGAACATATGCTGTACTCCCAGTATCAGCATCTTAGGTGCGCCCAGCTGCTTTGCATCATAGAGGCCGCCCTCGCCCAACGCTACCCTCTTGCTTTCCTTATTCATTACACACTCTCCTCCATATTTTATAAAATTTTTCTAAATTATTGTTTTTTATCATACGCCCCGCACCTTTTTTTGTCAATCTATTGCTTTTTTCGTCATTTTCCATTACTATAAAAATTACTGTGTCAATTCCACAACAGGGAGGCTAACTATGAAAAAAATAGAAGTGATCATCCGGCCCGAAAAGCTGGAGGCTTTAAAGAAAATATTAACGAAAAACGAATACAGCGGCATGACTGTACTCTCCGCTATGGGCTGCGGCCATCAGGAGGGATTTGACAACCCGGAATTTGAAAAACTGGGGTTAGAAGTTAATCTTTTACCCAAGCTCTATGTGATGACCGTTGTCTGGGACGAGGATCTGGAAGATATCCTCTCTCAGATCGTAGATACGCTGTCCACCGGCAATGTCGGCGACGGCAAGGTATTCATCTCTGACATTGACGATGTGATGCGCATCCGCACCGGAGAGCGCGGCAAGCAGGTACTGTAGGAGGTATTCACAAAAAGAATGATAAGAACTGACAAAGAACCTATCGTAAGACTGTCCGGTGTGACAAAGGATTTTGGAAAAAGTGAAGTCTTGAAACAAATCGATCTGGACGTGTACGAGGGAGAATTTCTGACTTTGCTTGGTCCTTCCGGCTGCGGCAAAACCACAACGCTGCGCATCATCGCCGGTTTTGAGGAGCCCTCAAACGGCTGCGTCTATTTGGAGCAGGCCGACGTGACCGCCCTGCCGCCTTATAAGCGCAATGTCAATACCGTCTTTCAGACTTACGCACTTTTTCCGCACATGAATGTCTTTGACAATGTGGCATTCGGGCTGGTGGAAAAGAAAGTGCCGAAACCCGAGATCAAAGAGCGCGTGGAAAAAATGCTCGATCTGGTGCAGCTCAAAAATTTCGGCAGAAGAAAGCCCCACCAGATGTCCGGCGGACAGCGTCAGCGGGTGGCCATCGCGAGAGCCCTTGTCAATAACCCGAAAGTGCTGTTGCTCGACGAGCCTTTGGGCGCGTTAGATCTGAAGCTTCGCAAACAGATGCAGATGGAGTTGAAACATCTGCAAAAACAGCTTGGCATCACCTTTATCTACGTCACCCACGATCAGGAGGAAGCCCTGACCATGAGTGACCGGATCGCCGTTATGAACGGCGGTGTTATCGAGCAGATCGGCACCGCTCAGGAGATCTACGAACATCCGAAGACAAAGTTTGTCGCCAGCTTCATCGGGGAGTCCAATATTATAGAAGCTTCTGTCACCGGAATAGACGGGGATCTGATTGAACTGACCGCAGAAAACGGCGTTGTTCACGCAAAAGGCGCCGGCTTTGTGCAGGACGAGATGATCTATATCTCCATTCGTCCGGAAAATACCTGCTATTCTTTTGAGCAGGTGGAAAATTTCAGGCTTCGCGGTATTGTAAAGGAACATGTCTATGTGGGTTCCATTGTGAAGACCGTGGTCGCACTGCCAAACGGCCAGAGGCTGCGTCTGAACCAACACCCACACAGCAGCCTGCCGGCAATCGGTTCCGCCGTCACAGTTTACTGGGATATGGATAAAGCCGTGATCATGCACACTGCGGAAGACACACTGTACGATCTCATTGAAGACGCACTGTTAAATCGCCCGGATCTCGCGGTAAAGCAGGGAAGTCTGAGCAAAGAGGAATAGGACATTACCGTTTCGCAAACAGGAAAACCAACACTGGAATCAGGAAGATAACGAATATGGCATTTGGAAAACAGTTAAAAAAGAACACAGGCGAAAACAGACACCGCAGCGAGATCTACTCTTTAGTAGGTCCGCTTTTTCTGTGGATGGTGCTCTTTCTGGCGCTTCCGCTTGTTTACATCATCGTCATCAGTTTTCTCGAGAAAGGAACTTACGGCGGTGTACAGATGATATTTACGTTCAAAAACTATGCGGCGCTCTGGAATCCCACTTACGGAAAGGTGATTTGGCGTTCCATCGTGCTGGCCTTCTGGACCAGCCTGATCTGCCTGCTCATCTCCTATCCGTTTTCTTTTATTCTGGCAAAGTTTGATAAAAAGTATCAGGGATTCTGCATCCTGCTCATCATGCTCCCCTTCTGGATCAACCAGTTGATCCGCTTAAACGGCTGGAGCAATATACTGCGGGATTCCGGCGTCATCAATACTTTTTTGTTAAAGATCGGCGTTATCTCCGAACCGATCATGATGATGTACACTGACGGTGCCACCTTGTTCGGTATGGTGTACGCGCTGTTTCCGTTCATGGTGCTGCCCCTCAATAATTCAATTTCCAAACTGGATTACTCTCTGGTGGAAGCGGCCCATGATCTCGGCGCATCCCGCATCAGTACATTTTTCCGAGTGATCCTGCCGCTCACCGCCCCCGGGATCTTCGCCGGCACGATACAGGTGTTCATCCCCAGTCTGGACGCGTTTTATATCGCGGACGTCATGGGCGGCGGCAACTCTACGTTACTCGGAAATCTGATTAAGGATCAGTTCATGGCCGCCAGAAACTGGCCCTCCGGCGCTGCTTTCTCAGTGATCCTGATCATATTCACGCTGATCGTTTTAAAGCTTTATACGAAAGTGGGAAATTTGGAAGACTTGGCATAGTATAGAAATTATATTACAAAATCCAGAAGAGGAATCGTTAGCAGATGAAACAAAAAGAAAAAAGAAGCCCCGGCGCACTTTCTTTTCTTTATGCCGGTTTGGTATATTTATTTTTATATCTGCCGATCTTTATGGTGGTCGGCTATTCCTTCAACACAAACGACAACAACCTTGTCTTTAAAGGGTTTACCCTGCACTGGTACGGCGCGATGTTCCGCGACCACTCCCTGATGAGATCCCTTTTACTGACGCTGGAACTGGCTTTAGTCAGCACGCTGATCTCCGTTGTGCTCGGCACTCTGGCGGCCATCGGTATGCACCGCTATGATTTCAAACTGAAAAAAACGCTGGACAATATGCTCTATGTGCCCATCGTTATTCCGGAACTTGTCATCGGTATCGCGTCCCTTGCGACCTTTACGACCTTAAACATTACGCTCAGTTTCTGGACATTGGTCATCGCCCATGTGACATTCTGCGTGCCTTTCGTGATTATCACGCTGCGGGCAAGGATCGCCGGCTTCGACAAGTCCATCGAAGAAGCCGCTATGGATCTCGGCGCCAACCAGCTCCGCACTCTGAAGCGTGTCACGATCCCGATGTTATTGCCGGGTATCGTCTCCGGCGCTCTGCTGTCCATCACCCTCTCTCTGGATGATGTGATCATCAGCTACTTTGTGACCGGCGCAGGCGACACCACGCTGCCCATCAAGGTTTACGGCATGGCAAGAGGCAAGATATCCACGGAAGTCTACGCCCTGTTTACCACGATGATCGTCATCACCATATCGATCTATCTGTTGGCCATGCTGATGAAATCTATTGCGGCAAAACGCCGGAAATAAAAGACCGGGAATCTGTTCCGACTGCTCAGATTCCCGGTTGTTTTCATTTATCTGTTTTTCTACTTCCTAAAACTATTGCGCAGAATAGGAATACAATTTTTCATCTATCCTTATCTGCGATTCCCAGTCAGGCAAGGAATAATCAGGTATATTTTCTAAATAAACAGTTATCATGTCATCCTCACTTACAGAGAAGGTTTCTGTGGCAAAGCATTTTCTGGCATCCGCCTGCTGAGTATTGGGATAGATTGTCCACATTACAATAGTCTCCGGTTTCCCGCTATATCCGCATACAAGAATTTTCGCAAATAACTTATCATCTGACACACCGGTAATCTTCAAAATACCCCTTTCCCTGTTCCCGGCATTTTTCAAAAAAGAGGTTATCGTATGATTCTGTGAATCCATAACCTGTGATACGTCAATATAACCTTTTTCCTGTAAAGTCTGCATAGTGACATCCGCATCCAGTGACAATAACTCGTTCCATGCCGCATCGCCTGAATAATACTCTTTTTTACTGATCCACACGTAGATAACAATTACGCCGATTACAATAATGACAGATATGGAAGCCATTTTACTGATATAATTTTTCATATCTTTTCCATATATGGAGCTTGTGAATAAAAAGTAGCGTCAGATACATAAACCGTTCTTATATATGTATCATATTGATATATATCTATCTTTTTATATTCCACTTTATATGTCTTTTTTATTTTAGCGACATAGTAATTTGTATTATCCGGAGCGGGCAAAAATGCTCCTCCCACACTACTCTCTTTGCCCGCTGTTCCAACACTTACCGATGTGCTCACAACTCCCCATGAAACGCCTAATGATACAGAAACGCTTGGCCCTCCCGATGTGTTTACATATAAGCCACCACCAGTCGGGAAACGACTCCCCCCGGCAGGCTGGCCACCGGGAGTCACCGTTGTCGACGCATACTCTGTTTTCAAAACGGTTATGACTTCCCTTTCTCCATATCTTTGTTTATCGTTTTCAACTTCTTTCGCATTCGCTAGCATTGGCACTGACAAACACATAACAAGTACCATAAGCAAAGATATCATTCTTCTCATTTTACCCATATTTCTTCCCACCTTTCCATTTAAAAAATTTATTAAAGTTTTAAAATTCAGTATCTCTTGTAAATGGCCATTTTAAATTTGTACTACATTATTGTAGTACTATTTAAATTTATCACACAAAACATATTGTGTCAATATATTCCACATTTTCTGGCAATAAAAAAATCCCTCCCTTTTCTTCAATAATTATCCTCCCCCATCTTTTCCTCAATGTGGGCATTTTGCATATTTAAACTCTGATATATATTCCCCTTTAAATATTTGCCCACACGCCTCGCAGCGTTTTGCGGCATATACAGTAGTTATGCATCCCCCACTGCCATCTTTCTTATGTATTTGATATTCCCCGGAAGCCAATACCGGATGAGCGCATCCCGCACGCCCATTTCCTTCCATATCAACCTCATAAATATTCCCATCCTCATCGACAAACTGCTGCTCATACCTGATATCCATGTCGATCGGCTCCTGTATATAGTTTCCGTTTGTTGTCAACAGAATCTCACTATCATAGAAACTCTCATATTCCTTCTGGGGATTCTCTATCTCTCCGCCAATCTTTAAAACCGTCACTCCGTTGTAAGCAAAGACAGGCAGAGACGAGAGAACCCATATTGCCAGAGCCACCGCTTCTGCCAACCGCTTCGCTGTTTTACCGATACTTTTTTTGTTTATTGTCATAATATTTTCCACCCTTTCTTTTGTCAAACTTTTATGTCCTCCGAGTTTTACAAAAACATCTCCTTCTTTCTGCACTGCTTCTGCCTGTAAATAAATTTCCCGTGCGTATATCTTTCTCTGTTCTCCTGACAGATGTCCGAGCACCCGTTCATCACAATTTATTTCAGAGATTCTGTAAAGCGCCTGTCGCAGGCAATAGATAAACGGATTAAACCAGTGCATACAGATAGCCGCCATCATCAAGAAACGAAATACGATATCATTTCGCTTTATATGATACATCTCGTGCAGCAGCACAATATCCCTCTGCTCTCCTCGCATATCCTCCGGAATTATGATTATGGGACGGAATAATCCCATCGTAAACGCACCACCCGGAAAAGGGACCTCATACACCTGAATATTTCTTCTCAAATGCACCTTTTCCTTTAATTCTTTCAGTCCTTCTGCCGAAATACTCGTTCTTCTGTAAACTCCCGCCGCCATAGCTGCACTCTTCTCTGACAGATATCCAGATAACTTCCTGAACAGCAAAAACAACATGACAACCACCAGAATAGCAGTCCCCAACATATAGATTTGAAATCCTCTGTTCACTATGATTCTCTGATCATGCAATAACACGGAAGCCCTGTCTGGCATAATATGAATATCCGCCATTCTGCTCACCGTTGCCCGTCCTCGTACATTTTCCCAGATCTTTCTTACCAGCAACGCCGGTGGGCACGGAATCAGAAACAAAAGCAACGCCATTTTTAATATCAGCTCCTGCCATCTGTACAGAAAGAACCGTCGTACCGCCTTCTGCGGCAAAATACCGCATATTGTGCAGATGCTTCCCGACACTGTAATCAAAAACAGCAGCTTCATGCTTCCTCCTCTAAGCCCAGCAGAGCTTTTAATTCCTTTCTCTCCCTCTCCGTCATCTGTTCACCGCCGTCTAATGCAGCAATAAAATTTTTTAAAGAACCGTTATACATACTATCCAAAATTTCTCTTGCCTGCTTTCTTTCAAATTCCTCTTTCGTATAACGCGCTGCATATCTGTGCCCCTCCTTTATCACAAGACCCTTTTGCATCATTCTTGTTAAAAAAGTGCTGGTTGTCTGCCTTTTCCATTCCTTTCCCAATCCTTTAAAATAAACCACAATATCGTTATTTGTCATCCCCTCTGAGTTCCATAATACTTCCATAATTTCCGTCTCTGTCGGACTTAAACTAATCATACCATAATTCTCCTTTACTTTTATTCATTGTACTACACTTTCGTAGTCTCGTCAATGTAATAACAGCTTTTACATCCATATATACCAAAGGTTTCCGAAAAAATAAATTGATTCCACAATAATCACATGTTATAATCGACAAACAGAAATATCAATTTCGGAGGTGGTATTTTATGATATGGTATAGAAATATGACAAAACTGCAAAAGAAGCAGTTCCGGACAGTAATTGTCGCATGCATGGCAGGATCGATCCTGCTCCTGTCAGTGCCTGTGATTTTCCGCCTTATTTTTTGAATTTTCATTTATATAGAACGAGGGTGCTGCAAAATCATGAAATCAGATGATTTTGCAGCACCCTCTTTTATCACGAATCAGGTATACTCTCAGCTTTAATTCGAGGTATCGCCTTCTTTCCCTGTTATACAATAGAAAGCGTATTGTGAAGAAGCCGGCAGGCCGATCCTCACCACATATACCGGAAACCTTTCTCCTTTTTCTCAAGAGACAGATATTCCTGTTCCATGGTTTCTATGCGGATCGGTCTTTTTTGATGCAGACAGATGATCATATCTTCGATCGTGCGCTCCCTGCCCTGCACCTCCATCCTCACGCTGCCGTCCGGCAGATTTTCCACATAACCGGTAAGCCCCAGAGTATCCGCGAGGTACTTGGCCTGAAAACGGAATCCGACGAACTGCACATTTCCCTTAAAGATGATCTTCTTTCTTACAATATCGCTGCTCATTCTATTGCTTTTCTATCCTTTTCCAAACGATCGGTATTCATTTGGGAGCTTCTAAGAAATCAGCCCATACTTTCTAAAAGCATGATACACGCCGTCCTCATCCACGGAAGCTGTGACATCGTCGGCTGCTTCTTTCACATAATCAAATGCATTTCCCATTGCGATCCCGATACCCGCCGTCCGCAGCATCGCAAGGTCATTCTCACTGTCTCCGATCGCTATCGTATCCTCAATGGGAATCTCCAGATACTCACTGAGAAGGCGCACTGCCGATCCTTTTGTGAAAGTATTTTTTGTAATCTCGCCGCTGTTCCCTCTCGCATCGCCTTGACTGAAGGTGGCTAAACCCATACCCCACTTTTCCAGACGCTCTCTGAACCACTCATCCTCTTTTCCGGCATAAAAATAAGAGCATTTATGTACCTTTTCCATCTTTTCGACTTCGGCACAAAAACATGTCCTCTCAAACAGTTTCAAAATTTCCCGTTCTTCCTCATCGCATCCGTCAAGTCTCTTAACAAAGCTCTCATAGTTCTCTTTTTTCATGTAGAGATCATCAAAGCCTTCCATTGTATAGACTGCGTCCGCCTCCTCCAGAAGGTCCATCACCTGTTTCTTTTCCTGATCCGAAAAATAGTGTGCCAGCAAAATTCTGTTTTTCCACATAACACAGGCACCGGCAGCGCATATTATACCGTCAAACTTCTTCATCTCTTCCGGCATCTCACAGTAAGTCCGCCCTGTACAGATGCAGAGAATATGTCCGCCCGCGTGCGCCTGCCTCAGCGCCTGTATTGTCTTCTCACTCATCTTCTGGCTTCTCGGTATAAGAGTTCCGTCTATATCCAGAAATACCAACTTTTTTCTCTGTAAATCCAATCTTACAGATTCTCCTTAAAGAAAGCCTCTAAAGCTGCCGCTGCTGCGTCTTCCTCATCCCCCTCGCACACAACGGTAACTTCCATATCTTTCTTTACCCCCATAGCCATAACAGCCATGATCTTCTTTGCGCTGCCTTTCTTCTCGCCGCACTTGAGCGTGATATCACAGGGATACTTCGCTGCTTCCTTCACCAAAAGTCCTGCCGGACGTGCGTGGATTCCCAACGCATCCTGAACTGTGTAACTGAATTCTTTCATGATGTAAATCCTCCTTGTATATGTTTATTGCTTCTATCTATTATCAAGTATAATCTCTGCTCTGTCAAGAGTATAGGCCGGACGAAACCTAATATCATTCATTCGCTCTATTCCCTTACAGAGCTGTCTCTCGAAAATGTTCGGCTCTGTGCCGTTACATGTTTACGATTTTATTTCGCACCGGCAGTACCATCGCAGGAGATACTGACAGTTCATCCACACCCATGTTCACAAACTCTTCCGTGAGCGTCGTATCCGCGCCGAGTTCGCCGCAGATACCGGCCCAGATACCTTCCTTGTGAGCCGCATCCACCACCATCTTGATCATCCTAAGGATCGCCGGGTGATGCGCATTGTAGAACATATCCAGTTTTGCATTCTGACGGTCGATAGCCAGCGTATACTGTGTCAGATCGTTCGTACCGATACTGAAGAAATCCACTTCCTTTGCCAGCTCATCAGCGATGATAACGGATGCCGGTGTCTCGATCATAATGCCGAACTCGATCTCACCGACTTCTTTGCCCTCTTCCCGCAGTTCTACCTTGATCTTATCTAAGATCTCCTTGACTGTCTGCACTTCCCACACCGAAATGATCATCGGCACCATGATGGCGATCCTGCCGTACGCGGAAGCTCTGCACAAAGCGCGCAGCTGGGTTTTGAACACTTCCCTCTTGTTTAAACAGATACGCACGGCTCTATAGCCCAGCGCCGGATTTTCCTCCTTATCCAGTCCGAAATAACCAATCTGCTTATCCGCACCGATATCTAATGTACGAATGATCACGCGCTTTCCGCCCATCTTCTCCGCCACCGCTTTATAGGCTTCAAACTGCTCCTCCTCGGTGGGGAAGTCGTTGCTCTGCAGATACAAAAATTCACTTCTGAACAGTCCGATACCCTCCGCGTCATTGTCGAGAGCCGCTTCCGCGTCCTCCACGCCGCCGATATTCGCATAGAGGTTTACTTTTCTGCCGTCCTTTGTCACACTGGCTTTTCCCTTCAGGGAATTAAGTAATTCCTGCTCTTTCTTCTGAGCCTCCATCTTATCCTGATAGTCTTTTAACACCTCATCGTCCGGTTCCACGATCAGTTTTCCCTCTTTGCCGTCCACGATGCCCATCAGTCCGTCCACATTCTCCGCCTCAGACACCATAACAAGAGCCGGAATGTTCATTGTTCTGGCAAGGATTGCCGTATGGGAATTCGTCGAACCTTTTCTTGTGACAAAAGCAAGAACCTTGCTGCGGTCAAGCTGCAGCGTCTCGCTGGGCGCAAGATCTTCCGCCACCAAAATAGCGGGTTCATCCATTTCCGCACCGCCTTCTTCCACACCTGCCAAAATCCTGATCACTCTCGCGGAGATATCCTTCACATCGGCCGCCCGCTCCCTCATGTAATCATCATCCATAGAAGCAAAAACTTCCGAAAAATTCTGTCCGGTCACAGAGACAGCATACTCTGCGTTTACCTGTTCATCCCGGATCATCCCCTTAATGCCGTCAAGATAATCTTCATCTTCCAACATCATCTGATGTACTTCAAAAATCGCCGCATTCTCCTCTCCCACCTCGGCAACAGCCTTCTCATACAGACTGCCGAGCTGCGTTGATGCGGTCTCTTTGGCCGCCTCAAACCGAGCGATCTCAGCCTCCACATCGGAAACGGAAGTCCTGTTTACCTCGACTTTCTTTCCGCCAAACTCCCTGATCTTTCCGATCGCAACGCCTTTAAACGCCGCTTTCCCAGAAAATACCCTCATGTCTTTGCTCCTTTCGGTTTTATCTCTTTGATTCCTATAATAGAAATATACTAAATATCCGTGGAACAGGCAAGTAGTCTTTTCAAATTGACCCTATGATGCTCACGATCCCCACAAGGGCCATCAGCCAAAATGCGGCCGCCAGCACCACAAGCGCAGGGCTCGCCTTTTTCTCCACGATCCTCCCCTGCTCTTCATCATAAAATAGCTTTAATTTTGTCCCGGTCTTATAGGCTCCTTTTGTGTTGGAATTATAAGCGGAAAGGAACACTTTTTCCTTCTCGTGAAGGGTGCACTTCACTACCGGAAAATAAGACTCCGACGCTTTGGAAAACCTTTTGTTCTCGCCCCGCCTATAGTAAAGGACATCAATGATCTCTCCCTGTATCTGCGTGAGATTCTTTCTGCGCTCCCGCAGAAAGGAAGAAAGAGCGATCACTCCCCCCAGCATCAATAACAATACAAGAACTACCGAAGCGTCCCGCTCACCGTTTCTTTGGTACACCACCGGAAAAACCGCAAGGCCCATTCCCGCAAGTGTAATAGCCAACGCCGTTCCGAAAGTGACAGCCCTATCGGAAAACAGCGCAAGGCCGCCGTCTCTTCGCACCAGTTTTATTATATCTCCTTTTTCATACTGCATCGTACTGTTTACTTTCTCCTGAAAGGTCTTTCCGGCCGCAAAGCACTGTACACTAAGCTCATAATAGCGCTGTATCAGCCTCTCCTCTTTATCCCTCTTCTCAACCAGTCTGGTGAAAAGTACCTTTCCCTCCAGCACGTTCCCCGGCTTGCGCTGCCTCAGATAGGCCCTAATATTCGTTGTGCCTATCACAAAGACCACCACGCCTAACAGCATCAAAAACACTGTCTGTATGTTCATCTGTCCCCTTCCTGTTCCTCTCCCCGCAGATAGTCCTCAAAAGACGTTATCACCGGATACCCGGCCGCCTCTTTTGCTTCTCTGTTTTTCGGATTATACCATGTTCCCGTCAACCCGCACTCCGCAGCGCCTATCACATCCTTCTTCAGACTGTCTCCGATAAAGACGCACTCTACAGGGGCGCAGCCCGCTTTTTCCAGACAGAGTTCAAAAAACCGGCGTGTCGGCTTTTCCGCTCCGGCTTCCTCGCTCATGACAAGAAAGTCCATATATTGCAGCACGCCCATTTTTTTCAATTTCCTGTACTGTATATAGGCGGTCATATCGGAGCCGATTCCCAGCCTGATCCCCCGCTTCTTTAACCGCTCAAGCAACGATATCAGCCCGGGCTCCGGTTCCATTTCTTCAATCACAGTGTCCCAGTAGACATGATACATTTCCATCGCCTTCTGATAGTCCGTACTGCCAAGCTGCTCTAAAACACACTGAAACCGCAGCAGTCTGTTATGCTGTGCCGCGGTATCCCCGGTTCTCTCCGCGATGATACCCATACACTTTTTCACAAGGTCCTCGGTCTGCTCAGACTCTATATCAAAATTCTCCTTCATGTAGACATCCAGTGCGTTCATCCCCGTCCGGTGCACTTTGTCAAAATCGTACAGCGTATTGTCAATATCAAAAATCACCGCTTTTATCATGTCTGCTGTTCTCCCGTTATCTTTTGATTTCCTTTCAGTTCTGGCCGTAGTAAGCGTTCGCACCGTGTTTCCTGAAATAGTGTTTATCCTGCAATTCCTGAGGCGCAGGTTTTACCTGCGGATTGATCATTTCACAGCGGGACGCCATCTTCGCCACTTCCTCCAAAACCACCGCGTTGTGCACTGCCTCATGGCCGTCCTTTCCCCATGTGAAAGGCCCGTGGTTTTTGCATAGCACAGTCGGAACCGCCTCGTAATCCTTATCCTTGAATAAATCCACTATCAGAAGTCCTGTATTTTTCTCATAGTCTTTTAGCTCTTCCTCGGTCAGACATCTAGCGCAGGGCACCTCGCCGTAAATGTAGTCCGCATGGGTCGTCCCATAGCAGGGAATCGCCCGTCCTGCCTGCGCCCAGCTTGTCGCCCACGGAGAATGGGTGTGCACCACACCGCCGATCTTAGAGAACGCCTTATACAATTCCACATGGGTTGCCGTATCTGAGGAAGGATTATATTTTCCTTCCACTTTGTTGCCGCTTAAATCCACAATCACCATATCATCCGGCGTCAGCTTATCGTAATCCACGCCGCTGGGCTTAATCGCAAAAAGCCCGCTCTCCCTGTCAATCTCACTGACATTCCCCCAAGTGAAAGTTACCAACTCGTATTTCGGCAGCAGCATATTGGCCTCATAGACACGTTTTTTCAGTTCTTCCAGCATTTTTTCTCTCCTTTTCCACTTTTATTCTGTGATCGTGTAAAGCGCCGCCTCGTCGATCTCCCTGTTTGTGGACACTAACATATCCTTACCGTCCTTCACATAGTGATAGATATTTGCGGAACCGCAGTCTTTGTCGATGCATTCCATCTCGTAAGCGCCTTTTTCCTTATTGTAAGTAAACATCATCAGATCCCTCTGTCCTTTGCGGTGTCCTGTCACAAGAACCGGTTTCCCGCAGAGCATACCGCCGTACAGAGAGTGCAAAAACTCCCTCTTTTCCTCAAACTCATAGTCCAGTTTAAACACGCCGTCTTTTTTCTTATAGAAGCGGATCGTATCTCCGTGGAAGGGTGTGAGCACCGCCAGTTCTCTCTCCCCATCCTCATCAAAGTCCACTAACACCGCGTCGCTGGCTGCGTCGGAGATCAGTTCCTCAATAGTCCACTCTCCCTCCGCGCTCTCCGGAGGCGTGAACAGAAATACCCCGTTATCCGAGGAGATAATGCTGCAGGGAACCCCGTTTTCCTCGGTTCTGTAGTAACCGTGATTCTTTAACATATTATCCTTGATCACTGTGAGGGAAAGCTGATGTTTTTCATCAAATCCGCTCAGATCATCGGGAAGCACCGCTGCGTAAACCTTTCCCGGAAATCTCCAGTCTTCTTTGTATTCATGATCAGATTTAAGGGCACAGGCGATCAGATACTTTACACCGTTCCTTACCAGAATATCAAATCTGTGCACAAAAGGCAAATCCACCAACGTCCTGATCTCCCAGTTTCCCTTCTCAATAGGCGTTGCAATAACGATCTTGGCCTCTTTGGAGTCATTGGGGGAATAAAATCTGTGGGTCGCCAAAAACTGTCCGTCGCTGTCCGGCACCTGCACCATTGTCATCACGCCGCCCGGCTCGCTCCAGACGACATCTTTTTCGTTTCCGTCCGCGTCAAAGAGCAGACATTTGTCCACCTTTTCCGCCGCCACCAGAAAATGGGGCTCCCCCTGATAAGTCAGCGGGGCGATCGCATAACATTTTGTCAGATTCGATATCACCTTTTTTTCTACTCTCATTTTTCAACATCCTCACTTCTATTTGTCGTCACATCCGTCAGTTGCTTCCCCGTACCCTCAAATACATTGCCTGTCTAAAAGACCTGTCATCATATCATAGGCAAAACGCAGGTCTTCTTTCCAGTTTTCGGCTCCCAAATACCAGAACTCCGTCACATATCTGCGGATCCCCATCTCCCACGCCTTCTCAATAGCCGCTTCAAAATCCACATGTCCCGTACCGTAGGGCACTTCCCGGTATCTCCCCGGCAGCGTCTCCTTTAAGTGAAGGGAGGTGATGTTTCCCCGTCCCAGTTCCAGATCCTCCAGCACATCTGACCGGTACTGCACCGCAGCGTTCGTCAGATTGCCCAGATCGGGATAGACTTTCAAGTAGTTAGAGCCGCATAAAACAACATATTTCATGGCTTTTTCCACGGTGTTCATGAACTCGTTCTCCATGGTTTCCAGTCCCAGAATCACACCCGCTCTCTCTGCCATCTCTGCGCCTGCTTTCAAATTCTTCAGGTAACGCCTTTTTGTCTCCAGCGTGGACGGCTCATAATATACATCGTAGCCGGGGATCATCACCACCCGCACTCCGATATCATCCGCAAACTGAATGGATTTTTCCAAAATTTCCATTCCCCTCGCCTCGTACTCCGGTTTGTCATTCCCCAGAGAATATTTGGTCAGGGCGCTGACGCACATGGTACGGATCGGCATCCCCACTTCGTACATCAATTCCACCAACCTGAGACGTTCTTCTTTCGGCATATCAAGCCGCCCGATCTTATCTTCGGAAGCATCGATGCTGAGTTCCACATAATCATAGCCCGCTTCCTTCGCCGCCTCCAGTTTCTCCCTCCACGACAACTCGGAAGGCATTGCTTTTTCATATAATCCCAAAGCATACGCTTTCATAATCTTAACCAAACCTCCTCAGTAATCACTTTTTCTCACCTGATAAACCTCGACTCCCAACGCCCGCATCTGTTCCAGTTCCTCCGCGGAAGCCAGCTCGTCGGTGATCAGATGTTTTACCATATCGATGCCGCAGCTTGTAAAACTGCTGTTATGTCCTACTTTAGTGTGATCCGCCATCAGATAGACTGTCTGTGTCGTATGCTCGATCATCAGCCGATTGACGTTCACCTCGTTGGCGATCTCCGTGGACATGCCCGTCGCACTGCTGATCCCCGCACAGCCCATAAAAGCTTTTTTTGCAAAAATATTCTGCAGATTTCTGGTGGCAAAATCCCCTACTAACGCCTCCTTCGGATGCCGCACCTCGCCTCCCGTCAGAATCAGATCCACACCTTCGGCCTTTTCGTAACTGATCGCCCTGCCGTTGTTTGTAATAACCGTCACATGTCTTCCTTTGATATACCTGATAAGATCCAGCGCATTGCTGCTCGTATTGATAAAGATCGTATCCCCGTCTTCCACCAGAGTCGCCGCATATTTTGCAATCAGTTCCCTGTATATCGTGACGTCGTCCACATAGCCCGCCGCCTCTTTCGATACGGCCGCTCCTCCGTAAAATCTGGTGATCTGTTTTTTCTCTTCCAGATACTGGAGGTCTCTCCGGATCGTCACCACCGACACGCTCAGTCTCTTAGCCAGTTCGTCTATACGAATCTGCGGGTTTCTCTGCAGCATATCCAACACCTGACGCCTTCTTCCTTCCACGTACGCTCTTTCCCTTTTCATACCGACCTCCGCATGCTGCCCTGAAACTAAAATATTCCTGTCAACCGGTTTACAGGCGTCCTGCCGGAAGGCAGGGCGCCTGTGCCCGCATTACTCGATAATACCTTTTTCTCTCATCTTGTCTTCCATTTCCTGAACAGACATAATATTGCGCAGCCCGATCACGATTGTGCCCTTCTTCTCAGCATCTTTGAACATATTCGCAAAATTCTGTGCACAAAATACCACGTCGTACTGTGCCGCAGCGGTTTTTCCCTCAGACAATGCGCAATGATGAACTTTGCCCGGTTTGATTCCAACCTTATCCAATGCTTTCTGCATTGTCATTTTCATCATCAGACTGGAACCCGCCCCGTTTGCACAACACACCAGAAAAGTCATATTTTCCTTAGCCATAACCATTCTCCTTCTTCATTATTTATTTTTCATTTCTTTATATTTCTCATAGTCTTCCGTCACAAGGAAGTAACCGTCTTTGTCCGCACGGTACTGAAGCTGCGGGATGACAAGCAGTCCGACTGCAACGATCGCAACGCCTGCATAGCTCAAGAACTTCATGAGCACTGTCATAACCGGCCATACTACCGCCCAGTCCCACATACCGAGGTATCCGCCGTAAGCTGCCATACCAACCCAGCCTGCGATGAGCGCGGAACCGAACACCTGACAGAGACCGGAGATAAACGGCAGGATAAGCGCTGCCTTGATACCGCCCTTCTCGTTTGCAAAGATAGCGATGGTCGCATTGTCAAAGAATACCGGCACGAATCCGCAGATAACAAGCACGGGGCTCTTTAACACGATAAGCACTGCGATAGCAACGATCTGTCCGAGGAATCCTGCAAGGAATCCCAGCGGCACTGCATTTGCGGAACCAAATCCGAAGATAACCGCACAGTCTACGCCCGGTACGGAACCCGGAAGCAGCTTATCCGCAATACCCTGGAAAGATGCTGTCAGCTCTGTCACGAAAGTACGAACGCCAAGCTGCAGGATCGCCAGATATACGGAGAAGTACAAACAGGTCTGAATCACATAGAATAACATACTTGCGCCTTCTTTTAAGAAACCGCCTGCTACCAGATAATCCCTTCCCAGAATGCAGAGGATCGTTCCGAAGAACGCTAACATCAAAATAGAAGTACAAACCATGTTTTCATTAAAGATACTCATAAAGCCCGGCAGTTCAATGTCGTCGATCTTTTTCACTTCCTTGCCGTCTTTCTTCTTGCCGAACAGTTTTTCAGCTAACCAATAATTGAACGCCACACCGAACATCTGCTGATGCGCCAGTGTAAAGCCTGCGCCGTCCGTAACTTCCTGACAAGGTTTGATCAGAAGGTTTGTACCTACTGCCCAGTAAGCGCCCAGAATAACCGCCATAACGATGATCATCGCCACATGTTTTGTCAAAAGACCGGGCAGTGCGAACATGATCAGCCAGTAAGCGGTTGCCGCCTGCTGTACCTGCACATGGCCTGTGGTAAACAGCGCGCGAAGTTTCGTGATCTTGTTGAAACGCACAAGCAGGATATTTACGATAAAGGCGATCAGCAGCAGGATCATAGCATCGCCGAAGCCCTTTCCGAATACTTCTTCCACACCTGCCGTCACGGCGTTCTGTCCGAAATAGGGATCGATTACCATAGCGTCGATCTGGAAAACGTCTTTTAAACCTACAAGCACCGGGCGGAAGTTATTGACCAGTCCGCCGGAACCTACCGTCAGAATCAGATAACCTACGATTGCTTTGATAACCCCCGCAAGCACATCATACCACGGCTTCTTCAGGAGTATGTACCCCAGCATAACGATAAGTCCGATCATAAATGCAGGCTGCTGCAAAATGTTAGTCGCGAAGTATGACCATGCGTTCATTAAAAAATTCATATTTTCTCCTCCTTCTATAGAGATCAGCATCCGACTACCCTTCCCGGATGCCATTTCAGTTTTTCATCTGATCTAACTCAGATATTTCTCATCAAGTGCAAGAAGATCCTCAGACGTCTTTGCCTCTTTGAGTTCCTCCATCAGCTCCTCGTTAGACATCAGTTCCGCCAGTCTGGACATATTGTCCAGATGCTGACTGGGATCACAGGATGCAAGCGTGAAAAACAGCGTTGCATCCTTTTCGGGATCCTCCGGGTCAAAGCTGACGGGTTCTTCCAGTTTCATAAACGCGATCGCCGTTTTGTGCACGCCCTTTGCACATTCCTGAGAATGAGGCATCGCCACATCCGGCATGATCACGATGTAAGGACCGTACTCTTCCACACAGCGTATGATGTCTTCCTTATAATTCTCTTCCACTGTACCGTCCGCTTCCAACACTTCACAGCTCATACGGACCGCATCTCTCCAATCCTTTGCGCTCTGGGCAAATTTACAATGGTTTTTCTCCACAAACTCTTTTAACATGCTACTCCTCCAGTTTTCAGTCATGCACCATTATGGTCTTTACCTGTTACAGGCAGGAACGATACGGGATATTCTGAGGCGCCTCGAAGCAGTCCTCGAATCCTCTTCTATGGTGGTAGTAGAGTTTATCCTTATCCTGCGGATAAACGTACTTGCCGCCCACCTGCCAGAAGAACGGATGGAACTTGTACTCGTTGCGGTCTTTCTTGAAGTCGTAGAGCAGTTTGATCTCCTCACAGTCGGCTTGGAAGTTAGTCCATACATCCCAGTGGATCGGCACTACAACTTTACATTTCAGATTTTCCGCCATGCGCAGTACATCTATCGATGTCATCTTGTCCTGCATACCGATGGGGTTCTCACCAAAGGAACCAAAAGCCACGTCAATATCGTAATCTTTGCCGTGTTTTGCAAAGTAGATAGAGAAGTGAGAGTCGCCGGAGTGATAAATGTTGCCGCCCGGAGTCTTCACCAGATAGTTGACAGCCTTGTCATCCATATCCGTGGGACATACCCCTGTCAATTCTTCCCTGTCAGGCCCTGTTTTGTCCGTCGTCACGATACAGGTTCTGTCAAATGAATCAAGAGCTACGATCTCAATGTCCTTGATCTTTATCGTATCGCCGGGTTTCACCGTGATGCAGCGATCCTCGGGAACTCCCCACTTTAACCATGTCTCCACGGATTTCTTAGGTCCGATGAAAGGAACCGGAATCACATTGCCTTTGTCGTCTGTGGTGGTCATGCCGCTCTGGATCACGTGAGCCGCCCACTCTGCGGACATATGATCCTGATGATAGTGGGTTGCAAGCACCGCGTCCACCTGCTTAAAGGCGAAAGGATCGATCACAAAGGGCACATTTCGCAGATTCGGCTGCATCGCGCGGCCGCCGCACATATTTGCCATCTGGTGTCCCACTTTCATTTTGCCGTCACCATGGGTTCTCTTGCCGTTTCCGCACCAGAGATCAATGGTGATGTTCGCCCCTCCCGGCGTCTTAAACCACACCCCGGTACAGCCAAGCCACCACATGGCAACATTCCCCGGCTCAACAACTTCGTTTTCGATGTCTTCCACAAGCCAGGTGCCCCACTCAGGGAAAGTTGACATGATCCAGCTTTCTCTCGAGATTTCGTCAATTTTACTCATAAAGCCCTCCTTTTGTTTTTATGAAACGTTCATATAATTCATATAATTCGGCATTATATGTTTCGCTATTTTTCATTATATCATAATATATGGTTTAATCAACACACTTATATGATCGTTTTGTCTTTTAATGCGTGTTTTTGGAAGTTTTACGATTTGCACAAATTGTACATGTACATTTTGTGCAAAATAGATAATGATTATTTGTTTTTACGGCAAGAAAAAATGGGATATTCATTAAATTCATTAAATTCGTTAAAATTTATCCCTGACATCCGTTTTCCCTCCTTTACAAGCGGACATCTACATGGGTATATACGGCAGACTGCTGTTCTGCGGATACATCCGCATCTTTACCCGCTTCACTACCGTCTTCTGATACATTTTCTTTTGCATTTTCCTTTTTTGCCTCGGAAGTCTTATTGTCCCTGCTGTCAGCTTCAGCGGCTTCTTCCATGGCAATGTTTGCCATAGCATTGTTTGCTTTGCCAAGCGTTTCCATCTGTGAAGCTGTGGCTTTCATTGCCTTCTCTTCCACATCTGCAAGTTCTTCCCGCTTTTTCGTCGTATCCTGTCCGCTCATTTCATCCAGCTTGATTTCCGACTCAATGACTCCTGCCCTGCCTTCCATCCTTGCCCCTACGCTGCCCTGCACTTTTGACTGTTTGATGGATACGTCTGCCGAAATCATCGCTGTCATGCCTGCCTGAGAAAGACCGGCGCTTTTACCGCCTGACTTGCCGCCCCTTGTTCCGCCCGGCATATCATCCGTAGATGTCTTCTTTGCCTGCTGTTTCTCTTTCCGCTGTTCCATTTGGTGCTGCCTGAGCTGCATATTCAGTTCGCTGATCTGCTGCTGAATCTCCTGCCGCTTCTTCATCTTTTCTTCCGGCGTCATTTCCTCGTTGGAAGAAAGCTCCTGCAGCTGTTTCTGTGCATTGGCGATCTCATTCTGAATATTCCGGCTGTAGGAATCCACTGCCTGTTTCATCCCCATCTGCCCCATCTGTGTGTTTGCTCCGTTTACTCCGTTAATTGTCATTTTCTTTTCCTCCTTGACCTTGAAATTGAATCCTTTTACTGTGTCGTTTTTCCGTCCAAATTTTAGATTTGTTATTTTATTTTTTCGGAGTTAAATTTTGCAAACTAAAGCGATATGCGGCAGACCGACCTTTTTCTGCTGTGAACCCACAATAAAAAACCTCTTATGCCGGACCTTGCTTTCCGACACAAGAGGTTTTTTATTCCATCATCAGCATAATAATGAGGCGGAATTCATCATCATGTAAGTCAATGGCTATGTCCCCGGAATATTTCCTCGCCACCATGCGGATATTGGACAATCCATAACCATGACTGTCCGCTTTTTCCTTTGAGGTAACAGGCAGACCATGTTCTTCATCCCATTGAAGGTTTCCGGCAAAACTGTTGATTATTTCAATCATATAGGCATTTTTCCTGTGGTAAGAAATGACGGATATATATGGCGTTTTGCCCTTTTCTTCATCTTCCGACGGAAATTTCATTATGTGTTCCGCCGCGTTTCGCAAGGCATTGCTCAATATCACACTGACATCAAAGGCGTTAATATTCGTGCCCGCAGGATAATAAAACTCTGACCGGAAGCGTATGTTCCTTTTCTCCGCTTCGTTTTTTGCTTCCTGCAGGATTACATCCGTCACGGGATTCCCGCTTTTTATCTCCCCTGCCATCTGAGAAAGGGCAAATTTCAAGTCCCTTCCATAATCCATTGCTTCCTCCACATTGTTTCCGGCATACAGCCTTTCCAGCGTAAGGATATGGTTTGCCATGTCATGCCTGATGCTGCGTATGCTCCGATACAGATCCTCCACCTGCCCGATATGCTTTTCTATACTGTCAACCTGCATGGCGAGCAGCTCATTGCGCATTTTTTCTTCCTGCCTTGCCTTGATGTTCTGGAACAATACGGTTACGACCACTATCGTAACGATGGATACGCCAAAGTACAGAAATGCCAGCCCGTTGTATAAGCCGGAAATAGGCGTCATCCAACTCTTTCCCGAACTGGTCTGATACTGTATCATGATTCCGTACCCGGTCATACCCGTGACCGAAGGCACGGTAAGCAGGAATAATTCCTTCATGCTCAAATTCTCTCTTTTGTATATATATGCTTTTACGATATATCCCACACTGATTCCCAATACCGCAAAACCGATTGCCACATCCAACAGCTCCACTCCGCCAAATATGAAAATCTTTACCGCATGATTCCCCTCTGCTGCGTAAAAGATATCAGATACAGCTTTTATATCATATATGGCATTCGTCACGATCCTCGTCATGTATTCTGACATCCAGTGCAGAGAAAAAAATGTCGCCGCTATGAAGGCTTTCTGTTTGTAATTCCTTCGGTCTGCTTTGCACATGACGACAAACGCCGACAATATCCCTATTCCGTATGTTGCAAATATGTTTATCTCGACCGGCACAAAATACAGGATCAGCATTACGGCCAAATATGCGATCCCTATGCCGAACGCCCCCTTTTTATTTTGCATGAACAGCTTTGCAAACCGGAATAGGATATATCCCGTTCCATACGCTGATACCATAGCGCAAATCGCAGACACTGCCTCCCAATATAGTTCCCCGTGTTCCATCTATCTTCTCCCTTTCCTCTGGTTGTACCTCAGATACTGTCTCACAAACCCTGCATAATTCTGCTTTGCCATGAGCGCCTGACCTTTTTCCAGATAGACAGACGTTGCATCATATTTCTTGATAAACCCAAAATTCACAAGAAACGACCTGTGCGTACGGTAAAATTCATCCCCTGCTTTTTCTTCCAGTTCTTTCATTTTCCCATAATATTCTATATCTGAATCCATTGTGTGCAGAATCACTTTCCGATCATATACCTCCGCATATACGATATCCTCCAGCCTGACAGTGATATGCTGGCCGCCTGTGGTTATCATCAGGCTTGGCTGTGCATCCTTTCTGCCCGCATCCGCAAACTTCTTTCTTTCCTCAAACTGTATTACGGCATTTTGCAGTACCTCTGCAAATTTCCCGTCATCAAAAGGCTTTACCAGATAATGGAATGCCCCCACGTCAAATGCCTGAAACACAAAATCTTCCAAAACAGTCACAAAAATAATAATTGCATTTTTGTTTTTCCTGCGCAGCTCCTTTGCGGTTTCCATACCGTTCTTTCCCGGCATCTGAATATCAAGCAGCAGGATATCCGGCTCTTTCGCTGACATAAGCAGTTCCTCCCCCGACCGGTACAGTAAAAGGTCTGCCTCCGGATAAAGTCTCCTTATCTTTTCCGCAAACATATCCCTGAATCCTTTTTCATCATCGCATACCGATATCTGCATTTTCTCACTCCTTTTTATATATCCTGAATATAGGTGATTGCGAAACTCGTTGATTCTGCTGTTTTGATGTGCAAAATATACGATCAAGGCGCAGGCACGTTTTCACTGCGGCTCGACCGCAGCGGACACATAAGGCACCAAAATACGGTGCCTAAGTGCCGGCGGTCTCACAGCGCCTGCTTATTGATGCGTAAATTTTGCAGAAGCAATACTTCAGAAAGCGGAGTTTCGCAAACGCCTAATATCCTGAATATTATATCGGAATTATATTCATGCCGCGATAACAGGAATGATGTGAAACGAATATTTTCTGCTGTAAATTATCCGACATGCCGAATCAACCGTTTTTTATTTCTGATTCCTGTCAAACTGATATTGTGCAACATTCATAAAGTCATTATTTAAAACATAATAAACCCGATTCTCTTTCACAGAATATACAAAAGAAACCCGTGTTGCCCAAAGTCCCGACATTCCCGTTTCTATTGATTCCATGAAAAGAATGGTACCTATTATCCGGCATTTTAATGCCGATAAAAAACCTGTCCTTTTCTGCAATAACTGTATGTGTCCACACAGAAAGGTCCATGTCAAAATTAAATCCGACAATTGTATTGTCTCCGTTATAAACAAATCTCGTACACATATTTCCCCTCCTATCGCTCATGTATAAATCAATTTTATTCATCTGCTGCGGTATTTTCAATACACCAAACATCACAGACGTAAAGTGTAAAAAAGAGAGCCGCTTTTCTTTAAGCAGCTCCCTATCATTATCTTTTATATATTATTTTTCTGATAGCATACACCGAAAGATGGTAAAAATCCGCAAGATTTATGTTGTTCAAGCCCCGCACCTGTTTTTCAACTCTTCCCACCTTGTGTCCACTTCTGCCTGAAACTGCGCGATCAGTTTCCCGCATCCCGGCTTAAAAAGATGCTTAAAGCGTTTCTGTGCACGAAGAAAGTCCTCCACAGGAAGCTTGTTTTTCGGCTCATAGTTTAAAATCCACTTTCCGTCAACCACTTCATACAGCGGCCAGTAGCAGCTCTCCACCGCCAATTTGCAGATGTTCATCAGCTCCGAAGATTCGTAGCCCCAACCTCTCGGGCAGGGGGACATCACATTTAAAAACGCTGCTCCGGGCGTATAGATCGCTTTTTCCGCCTTCGTGTGCAGATCCTTAAAATTCGACGTGAAGGTGGTCTGGGCCGCATAGGGGATATGGTGCTCCGCCATGATCGCCGTCAAATCTTTTCTCACCTGCACCTTACCGGCTGACGCCGTCCCCGCAGGCGTGGTGGTAGTATCCGCAAACTGCGGCGTAGCCGAGGAACGCTGTGTCCCGGTGTTCATGTAGGCGCCGTTGTCATAGCAGACATAGACCATGTCATGTCCTCTTTCCATAGCGCCGGAGAGCGACTGAAAGCCGATATCGTAAGTTCCGCCGTCACCGCCGAAGGTAATAAACTTACAATCTTTATCAAGCTTTCCCTTTTTGCGAAGCACCCTGTAAGCCGTCTCCACGCCGGACATAGTCGCTCCGGCATTCTCAAAGGCATTGTGGATATAACTGTCTTCATAGGCGGTATAGGGGTACATAAAAGTGGATACCTCCAGACACCCGGTGGCGTTGCCTATCACCGCCCTGTCCTCCGGGTGAAGCGCCCGCAGCACTGCGCGAACCGCCACGGTCCCCCCGCATCCCGCGCACATTCTGTGTCCCGGCGCCAGACGTTCCGTTCTGCTCATCACTTCTTTATAATTATATGCTGTTTCCATTTAGTTTCCTCTCATCTCATTTATTCTGTCAGTCATTTGCGAAACTCCTCTTTCTGCAAGTATTGCTTGTGCAAAATTTACGCATCAATAAGCAGGCGCTGTGAGACCGCCGGCACTTAGGCGCCGTACTTTGGCGCCTTATGTGTCCGCTGCGGTCGAACCGCAGTGAAAACGTGCCTGCGCCTTGATCGTATATTTTGCACGGCCAAACGACAGAATCAATGAGTTTCGCAATCACCTGCATTTTTCTGTTACAGTTTGACAACTACTCCCGCAACCCGATATAAGCATACATATCTTTCACCACATGCGTCCTCGCAAGTTCCTCCAGCTTTCCGTAAACTTCCTCAAAATCCTCCACCGTGATGTCTCTGCCGCCCAGACCATAGAAATAATTCACCACTTCCGCCTGAGATTTCGCGCTGTAGAGCGCCGCCCGCACTTCCGCCCCCAGAGGACCGCTTGTGGCGGAAAACATCTCGGACCGATCAAGCACCGCCACCGCCTTCTTATCCTTGAGCGCTGCTGCCAGCTCCTCCTCGGGGAAGGGCCTGAACACTCTGATTTTCAAAAGGCCTACTTTCTTTCCTGTCTTCTCTCGGATCCGTTCCACCGCCGCCTTGCAGGTGCCCGCCGCAGAGCCGATGAGGACGATGACATACTCCGCATCCTCCATCCGGTACTCTTCAAAAAAGCCGTATTTTCTTCCGGTCATCTGCTCAAATTTTTCCGCCACTTCCAAGATAACCTGTCTGGCATTTTTCATCGCTTCCCGCTGGCCGCGCTTCGTCTCCATATAGTAGTTGGAAACCGCGTAAGGCCCTACCGCCATCGGTTCCTTCTCGTTCAGAAGATAGTGTGCAGGACGGTATTCTCCCACAAACTCCTTCACCTTATCATCCTCCGCAAGCAGGATATTTTCCACGCCGTGGCTGGTGATGAAACCGTCCTGACAGATCATCACGGGCAGATGCACCGCCTCATGCTCCGCGATCGGATACGCCTGCAAGAAATTGTCATACACTTCCTGATTGGACTCCGCATAGATTTGGATCCAACCGGCATCCCTCGCACCCATGCTGTCCGAATGATCCGCGTTGATATTGATGGGCCCGCTTAACGCCCTGTTCACAAGCGCCAGCACAACCGGAAGCCGATCGGAGGCCGCCACATACAATTCCTCCCACATCAAAGCCATACCGCAGGAAGACGTGGCCGTCACCACCCTCGCACCCGCCGCCGACGCGCCGATGGCCGCGCTCATAGCGCTGTGTTCACTCTCTACATGGATAAATTCCGTGTCCACTTTTCCGTTTGCTATGTAATTTGCCACATACTGCGGAATCTCCGTGGAGGGCGTGATGGGAAAGGCCGGCATCACGTCCGGAGCCGTCTGTTTGATGGCGTAGGCCACAGCCTCATTGCCGGATAAACGTTCTCTGATCGCCATTTATCTGCCCTCCTTCATCTCAATCGCGCCAAAAGGACACACCTTCGCGCAGATTCCGCATCCCTTGCAGTGATCATAATCAAATTCCTGCCGCTTCCCCTCGGAGACCGGAATGGAAGAATCCGGACAGACCGGCACGCACAGCAGACATTGCCTGCATTTTTCCTTGTCATATACCGGTGTAGAAACCCTCCACTCTCCCGTGTTAAAATTTCTGGATGTGGCAGGTTCATAGATCTGATTCCCCTCTGTGATGTCCTGCCACGGACTCTTTTCATGAATATCCCTACTTTTCATCTGGTTGTCATTTCCTTTCTCTTAGGCGCATAGGAACGCTCCCTGCAAGCCGTCTCATCCTATGCCTTTTATGCGCTTTTCTTAACAGATTTTGCCCCATCTTCCGCAAGCGCTTCAAAAGTCATCTCAAGAGCTTTCATATTGCCCTCGATGACCTCCGGCTTCTTCGCAAATTTATGGGCAAAAGAATCTTTCATCTCCTTCAAAAACTCTGCAGGCGTCACAACTCCCGACACCGCAACCACCGCCGCAAGCATAGGGGAATTCGGATAATATCTGCCGAGGGCCTCAAGAGATATCTTTCTCGCGTCAACCGTATAGACGCTGCCCTTCCATCCGTGTCTGCGAAGTTTCGCCGCGATCTCCTCCTTGGTCTGTTCTGTATTGACGATCACCGCACCCTGCTTCTTTAACCCCTGCGTCACGTCGATGCCCGCAAGCAGACTGTCGTCCACCACCACCACATAATCCGGCTCATAGATATTGGAATGGATCGTGATCGGGTCTTCGCTTATCCTGTTGTACGCCGTGATAGGCGCGCCCATGCGCTCCGGGCCATACTCCGGAAATCCCTGCACATGCTTTCCTGTCTTGAAAGCCACATCCGCCAGAAGCAGGGCCGCCGTCTTCGCCCCCTGTCCTCCTCTTCCGTGCCATCTGATCTCAACCGTGTTTTTCATAATATTCTCTCCTTCTCTCATCAAAAAAGCCGACCTGCTCACTCGCATAGTCGGCTTTCTAAAATCTTTTTCCTCTTCTCGTTCCATCCACGACATACCAACATATGCGTCCTCTGTCACGGGAGGAACCCGTCTGCATCTACTCGCTTCTGCTTTGGTGCAGCAACTCGGGAGTGATATTCCGGCCATTCTACTCGTACCGCTTCTCAGCCCCCGCGGCTCTCTGTGACTTTCCAAATGGATGTACTGTCTCCGTCATCGTTTTTAATGATTTATTTAATTCACTTCATTATAGTAGTCCGGTAAAGTATTGTCAAGTTTTTCTGAAAAAAACGAGGATAAATCGGGATAAACCTTTTACGGCAAAAGCCCGAGCCTCTGCAGACCCTCTGCGATATATTCTTCCTCCCCGCCGCAGTCCAGCTTTCCTAAAAAGATGGAAGGCTTTGTCTTCCCGTGGTAATCGCTGCCGCAGGTCACCGCCAGATCAAACAGATCCGCTTTTTTTCGATAATACTCCGTCTGGCAGGGGTTATGATAGCTGCAGTATACCTCTATGCCCTCCATCCCGCTTTCCACAACTTCCTGAAGCAGATCTTCCCGCTCCTTTATATTATTCCCGGGATGCGCCAGCACCGGTACCCCTCCGGAAGAGCGGATCAGTTCCACCGCTTCCTCCAGACTGATAAAATGAATGGGAATATAGAGTTCCTTTCCTTTTGCGCACCAATCCCAGTAAAAATTCACGTAAGGGTTGTCGCAGCGTTTACCGCCCGGACGGTATTCCCTCAACATCGGATGATCCTTATTTCTTTCATCCGCCAAAGCCACCTCCGCGATCACTTCCCCCGTCACATATCCGTAGTGCGCTAATGCATACGCCTTCTCTTCATCTATCACCAGTCCTCTCGCCCGCATCATCCGCAGACGGGGTGCAGAACTGGCCCGCTCTTCCTCCGCCAGCCTTTCCTCCAATTCGGCATACCGCTTGTCTGACACATCGATGCCATAGCCGAGGACATGCAGATCCACATCTTTGTAACAGCAGTCCAGTTCAATAGCCGGAATGCAGCTCATATTTCTTTTCTTTGCCTCGGCAACGGCTCCCTGCACAGCCCGACAGGAATTATGATCCGCAATGGCCATGATCCCGATACCCGCCTCATCACATTTTTTTACGATCTCCTCCGGCTCAAAATCCCCGTCGTTGCTATAGATAGAATGCATATGTAAATCAATCCGTCCCATTTTCTTCTCCTCTCTTCTCAAAATAGTCCCGAAACCCTCTCCGGAGGATCAGTGAATATTATCCCCCTTGGGAGCCACCAGTTTCCCGCTTCAGAGCCACCCGGAAATTTCTTCCTTGAGAGCCACCTCAGACACAAGATATAGTAATACTGCCCCTGTCGCTTGAAAATACAACAGAGGCAATATTAGGTCTAATGATGTTCAGATGATCATGCTTCTATCTCGTCAACAAGCCTTTTGAGTTTCTTTGAATCATACAGCTTTCTCAGGTTTGTTTCATTTGTAGGGATTTCATAGGCATTATGGATAATCCTGTCCATGATGGAATCCGCCTGCGTCCCTCCGCCGAGCCTGTTCATTGACGGACCTGACCAGTCGACTTCAACCTCTAATCCGGGTTTATGTTCTATGTGGCTCGTATAGTTTTTATCTGCCGTAAATTTCTTGTAATTTTTGGCAA
>ERZ777011.664-NODE-664-length-49291-cov-3.778049_pt1 | contig 49291 bp, 47 predicted proteins | sample MGYA00374964_ERZ777011 | MGnify/ENA primary metagenome ERZ777011 (study PRJEB29310, sample SAMD00008975) | mouse gut metagenome | study: EMG produced TPA metagenomics assembly of the Metagenome analysis of fecal microbiota from mouse which was promoted...
CCAGCTGGGTCTCGCCGGGGCCCTTGGAGCCGATGGGGCCCTTGCCGCTGGTGCCGGCCTGACGCTCCAGGTGGGTCCACATGCCGGTGAGCCGGGGCAGCAGGTACTGGTACTGGGCCAGCTCCACCTGGAGGCGGCCCTCCCGGGTCCGGGCCCGCTGGGCGAAGATGTCCAGAATGAGGGCGCTGCGGTCCAGAACCTGGACCCCCAGCTCGCCGGTGAGCACCCGCAGCTGGGAGGGGCTGAGATCGTTGTCAAAGATGACGGTGGTGGCGGTCTCGTTCTTCACCAGCTCCTTGAGCTCCGCCACCTTGCCCTCGCCGATGAAGGTCCTGGGATCCGGGGCGGCCCGGTTCTGGAGGACCGTGGCGGCGGTCTGACCGCCGGCGGTCTCCACCAGGGCCTCCAGCTCCGCCATGGTCTCCTCGTCGGCGTTGTCGGCGTCGGAGAGCCGGGGACTGTTCAGGCCCGCCAGAATAGCGATATCCCGGGGCTTGGTGATTTCTTCGATTTTTTGCTCTTTCATAGTACCTCGGTTTTTAAGATTTTGCGGGGCGGGCGGGCTCCCAGGCCAGCTGCCCCAAACGCCAAAAATGCGCCGTCCCGCAGACAGCGGCACGGCGCATCTCTTGTAATGCAATCAATGAAGCCCAAACTTCTTGTTGAACTTAGCAACGCGTCCGCCAGTATCGACCAGCTTCTGCTTGCCCGTGAAGAAGGGGTGACACTTAGAGCAGACTTCCACGCGAATGTCCTTCTTCGTGGAACCTGTCTCAATTACATTACCGCAGGCGCATTTGATCGTAGTCTGCTGATAATTGGGATGGATACCTTCCTTCATTGCTCTTGTTCACCTCTTTCCTCTTCAATTAGCCTGGGCCGGCTTTCACCGCAAGGCTGTTTGATAGTATACCACGTCTTTTCCAGGATTGCAAGGATTATTTTTGGCAGGCAGTAATATTAGGGATATAAGGGATAAACTGAATATGGCTTCCCCCAATGATTTCCGCGATCTCGCCGCAGGGATTTCCGGTTGATCCGTATTCCCCTTATATTTTCTCGAGAATTGGCTGACTTTTCCAGAAACAACGGCTCCGAAGGAGAAAAACAGTGGGAGTGAATGGTGCTCTGAACATCTCAAATTGAGACATTTCCCCGGCTGTAATCTTTTTTTTATGAATGAAAACGAGCAAAATGCCAGATCATCTCTGGAGGGATTATCAATTGATAATCTCACTGGGCTATCGTATAATTATTACAACGCAGGGGCGATAAATCATCCGCCTATACTTGCTTTTTAACCAAAAAAGAAAGGATGTTGTAAGCATGGCAACTATTTTTGGAGTCACCTCGCTGGAGCTTACCAATGAGCAGGAAAAAGCTCTGAGCGAGGCTCTGACCAGGGACTTGAGCACGATGTACACCCACGCTCTGAGCTTCTATCTCAGTAAAGTCCCCCAGGAGAATGTCCGCAGCGGCGCGGTGGATCAGATTACGTTTTTTGTCTGTGTCCCGCCCTATATCTCTCTGGAGAAAAAGCGGCAGACCATTGAGCTGCTCAATAACTGCATGGTCCGCGAGATTGGTTACAAGGGTGAGATGAAGGTGATCGTCCTCTTCCAGTACCATGATGATGAGGGCGTGGGGAAGGACGGCGAACTCTTCGCCGATTTCAAAGCCCGTCAGAATCAGCAGTGACAGCGTCCGGCGGATTCCGCCCCGGGGCGTAATCCTTAATACCTGAACGATATGTGAAATCAGCCGCTGCCAGCGGCGCAGAATAGAAAGGAAGAATGGCTATGGCTACGATTTTTGCTGCAACTTCTCTGGAACTGGAGCCCGCGAAGAAGAAGGAACTGATCGATGCTCTGGGCGAGACCATCGGCACCATGTTCAAGACCTATTCCCTGTACTACACGCCTGTCCCCGCCGCCAATGTGTCCGAGGGCGCGAAGGACCAGATGACGTTCTTTGTCTTTGTCCCGCCCTACATGGATATTGACCGCCGCCGCGAGCTGATTAAGATCCTCAACGACACCATGGTCCGCGTGGTGGGCTACAAGGGTCCCCTGAAGGTGATTGTGATCTTCAAGTACCACGATGACGAGGCCTGCGGCGTGGACGGCGTTCTCCGCGCGGATGCCAAGGCTGCGGCTGAGAAGAAGAGCTGAGGGGCGCGCCATGGAATACATGAAGATCGGCCATACGGACATCAAGGCCTCCGTCATCACGCTGGGCGGGATGCCCATGGGCGGCGGCACATGGTGGAGAAACTCCGATGACGAGGTGTCGATTGACACGGTTCACCGGGCCTATGATCTGGGGATCAACACCATCGACACTGCCCCCATCTATGGTCTGGGCCACAGCGAGGAGGTTGTGGGACGGGCGATTGCGGGAGAGCGGGATAAGTACATTATCTCCACTAAGGCCACCTTTGACTGGGATACCGGCGTGGGCCGCTTCTGGCATGATGTGGACGGGCACAAGGTCTATGTGGACCACAGCTATCAGAGCATTATCAAGGACTGTGAGAATAGCCTCCGGCGGCTGGGAACAGACTATATTGACATCTATTACACCCACAATCCCGCCAAGGATCCGGAGAAGTACCCTGTGGAGGAGACTGTCCGCGCACTGATGGACCTGAAGAAGGCGGGGAAGATCCGCTGCATTGGCTCCTCCAATGTGAAGCCTGAGCATGTGGAGGCCTACCGGGCCTGCGGCTGCGAGATTGATATCATTCAGCGCAAGTACAGCATCATGACCCGCAACGCGGAGGACGACATTCTCCCCGTGTGCGAGAAGTATGGGATGAGCTTCCACGCCTACGCCCCTATTGAGCGGGGCCTGCTCACCGGCACGGTGACCAAGGACCGGGTGGTGCCCCCCGGAGACGCCCGGGAGGACCAGGCCTGGTGGGAGGCTGCCCGCCTGCCTCACGCCATTGACTTTGTGGACGGGCTCAAGGATATCTGTGAGGAATACCACTGCACCCAGACGGATCTGGCAATCGCATTCATTCGCCACAGAGGCCCCTTTATCAATGTCATCTACGGCGCCCGCAAGATTTCCCATCTGGAGGCCGGCGCGGCCACGATCAATGTCACTCTTCGTGACGACACCGTAGCGGAGATCCGCCGCCGCGTGGAGGCGCTGGAGGCGCAGTACGGCGGCTAGAGCTTATCTTAGTTAGATAGAAACAGCGCACCAAGAAGGAGGTTTTCAAATGAAGAAGCTGCTTGCATTGATCCTGAGCGGTACACTGATACCGGGCAGCCTGGCGGGCTGCTCCAAGAACCCTGACCCGACTCCCGGCAACACCTCTGATCCCCCTCCCGCAGCAGCGGACGAGAACAAGCCCGCAGACAGCACGCCGGCCCCCTCTGCTGATCCCGGCGCGCCGGTTTATGGCGGCGAGCTGAAAATCGCCCTCAACCGCACCATCAACGCCGAGGCCCTGGACCCGACCTTGGCCAACAGCACCACCTGTGACCAGGTCTGCCTCCAGTACGGCGACACTCTGGTTCAGGAGACTGCCGATGCGGTGGATTATCTGCCCAGTCTGGCCACCGACTGGACCATCAGCGAGGACGGCAAGGTGTATACCTTCACCATCCGCGAGGGCGTTCACTTCCAGAAGGGAAAGTTCCAGGATGGCCGCGAGCTGACTGCCGAGGATGTGGCATGGTCCCTCAACCGGGCCCATGAGGAGTCCTGGTGGGGCTACCTGCCCTTCTTTGACCACGCTGAGGTTCAGGACGGCAAGGTGGTCTGCTATCTGGAGAACGCCAATGCCACCTTCCTCCACGAGCTGACCAGCACCTCCGGCATCATCGTGCCCAAGGAGGAGGTCGAGGGCTGGGGAGACCAGTTTGGCTCCCATCCCATCAGTACCGGGCCCTTCATTGTCTCCGAGCATGTGCCTGACCAGTACACCAAGCTGGTCAAGAATCCGGACTACTGGGGCGTTGAGCCCTATCTGGACGCTGTTACCTACTATATTGTCACCGACGAGGCCCAGGCCATGAACGCGCTGACCACCGGCGAGGTGGACGTGGTTCTGACGGTCAGCGGCAACTACATCCAGCAGGTCAGGGACAATCCCAATCTTGTTCTGACCCAGACCCCGGAGAGCCGCCTGTCCTTCCTGGGCTTCAACCTCAGCGACTCCGTGCTCTCCGACAAGCGTGTCCGGGACGCCATCTCCATGGCCATTGACCGCAAGCAGATTGCCGACGGCGTATACGCCAACGGTGACGGCGCGGCCTCCTACCTCCCTGTTCCCGTCACCTCCTGGGGCTATGACCCTGCGCTGGAGGAGCTGGTGCCCGCCTATGACGTAGACGCCGCCAAGGCCCTGCTGACAGAGGCTGGCTACGGAAATGGTCTGAACCTGGTGCTGACAGTGGGCACCGCCGACGCCTATGTGCGCGCCGCCACCATCATTCAGGCTATGCTCTCCCAGATCGGCGTCAATGTGGAGATTCAGAGTCTCTCCTCCACCGAGGTTACGGACCGTTATCTGAACAACACGGTACAGCTGTTCATCGGCGGTCAGGGCGGCTCTGCCGATCCGGGGACCTTTGTGGGCAACTTCCTGAGCACCGCCAAGCTGCACACCAATTTCAACGCCTTCTGTTACAGCGATCCCGCCACAGATGAGATCGTCAATCAGGCGGGTGCGGAGACGGACCGCGCCAAGCGCACGGAGCTCTACCACGAGCTGATTAAGGAGGCTCTGGACACCAACATCGGCGTATTCTATGCGACCTCCTACCTCTCCTGGGGTCTGGGGCAGCGTGTCCACGGCTTTGTACAGGAGAACAAGTCCGTCATGCGCGTGTGCGGCCTGGAGGGAACTGGCATCAACATCTGGGTCACTGAATAAATGCTCCCGGCTTGAAATAGCGGCAAAAGAAGCGGCATGAATACACGGAATTCATGCCGCTTCTTTCACCAAATACCTGTCAAAAACGCATACTTTTGGAGGAAAGGTAGGACTGTCCATGCAAAAAGTGATCCTAAAACGTCTCTTGCAGCTTATCCCAACCCTGCTGGTTGTCATCGCGTTCACCTTTGCGGCGACGCGTCTGATCCCGGGCGATCCGGTGGCGGCTATGCTGGGAGAGCAGTACGACGCCACCAAGGTGGACGCCCTGCGGGAGGAGCTGGGGTTGAACGATCCGATTCCCGTCCAGTTCGGGAAATACTTTATGGATATCCTTCAAGGGGATTTTGGCGAATCCTATTACTTTAACACCAGCGCCATCAACATGATTAAGGCCCGGCTGCCAAACACCCTGGTTCTGTCGGTGTCGAGCCTGTGCATTGCTATCATCGTGGGCGTGCTTTTTGGTGTGTTATCCGCAAAAAGGCAATCCAGTCTTCTGGATTATGTCTTAACGGTGGTCTCCCTGTTCGGCGTGTCTGCGCCGGTATTCTGGGTAGCCATCATGATGGTGCTGGTCTTTTCGGTGAATCTGGGGTGGCTGCCCAGCTTCGGTATGGCCACCATCGCCCAGGACGGCCTGGCGGCGTTTCTTCGCCACATTACCCTGCCCTGCGCATGTCTGGCGGTGATCCCTATGGGCACCTTCATGCGCATCACCCGCTCCAGCATGATCGACTCCCTGGGCAGCGATTCCGTCCGAGCCCTGCGGGCCAGAGGCGTAAGTGAGCGGTCCATTGTCTGGAAGCACGCCCTGAAAAATGCCCTTCCTCCCATCCTTACTGTGGTGGGAATGCAGTTTGCGGGCTGCTTCGCCGGCGCGGTGCTGACGGAGAATATCTTCTCCTGGCCCGGCATGGGCACCATGATCTCCTCAGCCATTGATAACCGGGACTACTCCCTGATTCAGGCGACAGTGCTGGTGGTGGCGCTGGCCTTTGTTATCATCAATCTGATTACCGATATCTTGTACATGGTCATCAATCCCAAGGTGGCCATTGACGCAGAGAATGGAGGGATGTAGCGGTATGGAAGAGAAAGTTCTCAGCGGTTCTATCTCCAAGGAGGCCCAGGCGGCCATGATCCGCAAGGAGCGGACGGCCAATAACGCCTGGCACAAGTTCTGCCGGAACAAGTCCGCCGTGGTGGGACTGGTGATTGTCTGCCTGATGATCCTCATGGGGGTGCTGGCCCCTCTGCTGTCCCCCTACGATCCTAACCAGATCAATGTTCTGGAGACATATCTGCCTCCCTTCACCGGCAGCCACCTGCTGGGTACGGACGACCTGGGCCGGGACCTGCTCAGCCGGCTGCTCTACGGCGCTCAGATGAGCATCGTGGTAGCGATCGGCGCCACTGTGCTGGGCGGCGTCATCGGCATTCTGCTGGGCCTGATCTCCGGCTACGCCGGCGGCGTTGTTGACGCGGTAATCATGCGGATTATGGACGGCATGTTCGCCTTCCCCTTTATTCTGCTGTCCATTCTGCTGGTGACCATCCTGGGCTCCGGCGTGTTCAATGTCATCCTGGCCATCGGCATCGGCAATGTTCCCCGGTTTGCCCGCGTGGTGCGCAGCAAGGTCATTGTGACGAAAAACGAGGAATTTTGTAATGCCGAGCGGATTCTGGGGGCGTCCCCTCTGCGGATTATGTTCTCCCATATTCTGCCCAACACAGTCTCCGAGGTGGTGGTATATGCCACGCTCAACATCGGCAGCGCCATTATTTCCGAGGCGAGCCTGAGCTTTTTGGGCCTGGGCATCCTGATTCCCACCCCCTCCTGGGGCAACATTCTCAGAGGCGGGCGGGGCTGCCTGACCACGGCGCCCCACATCGCCGCATTTTCCGGGCTGCTGATCTTTGTGGCAGTTATCGGCTTTAATCTGGTGGGCGACGGAATCCGTGATGTGATGGATCCGAAGATGAAAAAGTAAGGAGAGGGAAATGGACGAACTGATTTTAGAGGTCAACAACCTGAAAACTTACTTTTTCCTGGCCAGCGGCGTAGCCAAGGCTGTGGACGGCGTGAGCTTCCAGCTGCACAAGGGGGAGACCCTGGGTGTGGTAGGGGAGTCTGGATCGGGGAAAAGTGTGATGTCCAAGTGTGTCATTCGCCTGCTGGAAAAGGTGGGGCGCATTGTGGAAGGGGAGATCAAGTTCGACGGACAGGATGTGCTCTCCTTTTCAGAGAAGGAGCTGATGGCGTATCGCGGTCAGGATGTGAGCATGATCTTCCAGGACCCCATGACTTCGCTGGACCCGGTGTTCCGCATCGGGGACCAGATGATGGAGAATCTGCGCATCCACCGGGGGCTGGAGAAGGCGGAGGCGAAGAAGGTGGCCATTGAGGCCCTCCGCTCGGTGGGCATCCCCAATCCGGAGGCCCGCTTTGAGGCGTATCCCTTTGAGCTGTCCGGCGGCATGTGCCAGCGGGTCATCATCGCCATGGCCCTGTGCTGCAACGCCAGGGTGGTGGTGGCCGACGAGCCCACCACGGCGCTGGACGTGACTGTCCAGGCCCAGGTGCTCCGTCTGCTGAAAAAGCTGCAGAAGGAGACCGGCATGGCGCTCATGCTCATCACGCACAACCTGGGCGTGGTCTGGGATATGTGCGATCGGGTCATGGTCATGTACGCGGGCAAGATTGTGGAGACGGCGGCTGTCAAGGATCTGTATGCGAACCCCCTGCATCCCTACACCTGGGGACTGCTGGACTCTATGCCGTCCCTCTCCTCCCAGCGCAAGACGGCCCTGAAAACCATTGCCGGCACGCCGCCGGACCTGCGTCTGACCGGGACCTGCTGCAACTTCTACAACCGCTGTCCCTATGCCCGTCCCATCTGCACAGAGCAGGTGCCGGAGCTGGTGGAGCTGGAGCCGGGACATCTGGTGGCCTGTCACCGGCAGTGCAAGAGCGAGACGCTGAAACGAGGGGAGGATGGGGGAAATGGCTAACCAGGAAATTCTGCTTCAGATCAAGGATCTGTCCAAGAGCTTCAAGGTGGGCTCCCGGAAGCTGGGAGTTCCCGCCCAGCAGCTTCACGCACTCTCCCACGTGGATCTGGAGGTGTATCGGGGAGAGACCCTGGGCATCATCGGCGAGTCCGGCTGCGGCAAGTCCACGCTGGGCCGCTGCATTGTGGGGCTGCACACCCCCACCTCAGGAGAGCTGATGTTTGAAGGCAGTCCTCTCAGCTTCAGCGGGCCCCAGGGCAAGGGGCTGCGCCGGAAAATTCAGATGATCTTTCAGGATCCCTACTCCTCCCTGGACCCCCGCAAGACCTGCGGAAAGATTGTGGAGGAGCCCATGGTTATCCACAAGACAGTGGAAGACCGCGCCCAGCGCGAGGAGCGTGTGCGGGAGCTGATGGGGGTGGTGGGCCTGGACGCCCAGCACGTGCACCGTTTCCCCCACGAGTTCTCCGGCGGGCAGCGGCAGCGCATCAACATTGCCAGGGCCCTGTCGCTGAGCCCGGATCTGCTGGTGTGCGATGAGCCTGTTTCCGCTTTGGATGTTTCCATTCAGGCCCAGGTGCTCAACCTCTTCGGCAAGCTCCAGAAGGAGTTCGGACTGACATATGTGTTTATCTCCCACGATCTGAGCGTCATCCGGCATATCAGTGACCGCATCGCCATCATGTACCTGGGCCAGGTGGTGGAGCTGTGCGGTGCGGAGGGGATCTACGACTCCCCCCTTCACCCCTACACCCAGGCGCTGCTCTCGGCAATTCCGCCGGCGAGCCCCTTTGAGAAGAAAAAGGCCATTGAGCTCTCCGGGGATATTCCCAGCCCCATCGGCGATCAGGTGGGCTGTCCCCTGGCCTCGCGGTGTCCCCACTGCACCGACCGATGCCGCCGGGAGTGCCCCCAGCTGACAGAGCAGACAGACGGCCATCAGGTGGCCTGCTTCCTCTATGACAAGGAGCGTGCGCGATGAGAGTAGAGGAGCGCTTTCTCAAATATGTGGCCGTGAATACCCAATCCTGCGCAGGATTGGAGGAGATCCCCAGTACGGCGTGCCAGTGGGATCTGGCCCGCCTGCTGGTCCAGGAGCTGAAGGAGCTGGGCGTAGAGGACGCCCGGGTGGACGGACACTGCTACGTCATGGGCACGCTGCCGTCCAATCTGCCGGAGGGGAGAACCGCGGCAGCTCTGGGGCTCATCGCCCATATGGATACCGCCACTGAGACAAGCGGGGCGCATGTGAAGCCCCGAATTGTGAGAAGCTATGACGGCGGGACGATCGTTCTCAACAGTGAGCAGGGCGTCGTCATGGCTCCGGAGGTGTACGACAGCCTCCGCAAGCATGTGGGGGAGGATCTGATCGTCACAGACGGGACAACCCTGCTGGGTGCGGACAACAAAGCGGGCGTGGCGGAGATCATGACGCTGGCGGAGTACCTCCAGAGCCACCCGGAGCTTCCCCACGGGAAGCTGTGCATCGGTTTTACGCCGGACGAGGAGGTGGGCCACGGGGCCGACGCGTTCGACGTGGCCGCCTTTGGCGCGGAGCTGGCGTACACGGTGGACGGCGGCGAGCTGGGCGAGCTGGAGTACGAGAACTTCAACGCCGCCGCTGCGGTGGTGGAGGTGACAGGGCATGTGATTCACCCCGGGTATGCGAAAAACAAGATGAAAAATGCCGCCCTCATCGCATCCCGTTTCCAGGCCATGCTGCCGGAGTGGGAGACCCCGGCCTGCACCGAGGGATACGAGGGATTCTTCCACCTCCAGGAGATGAAGGGGGATATTGCCAGAGCGACCCTGCGCTATATCATCCGCGACCACGACCGCGCGCGGTTTGAGGAGCGGAAGACCCTGCTTCATGACCTGTGCGAGAGGCTGAACGACATCTATGGAGAGGGCACGGTGAGGCTGTCCGTTCAGGACGCCTACTACAACATGAAGGAGCGGATCCTGCCCCACATGGAGCTCATTGAGGTGGCCCGGGCGGCCATGGAGGAGGAGGGCATCACCCCGCTTATTGTTCCGGTGCGGGGCGGTACGGACGGGGCCAGGCTGTCTTTCAAGGGGCTTCCGTGTCCCAATCTGTGCTGCGGGGCGCTGAACACCCATGGCCCCTATGAGTACTGCTCCATTCAGGACATGCAAAAAATCGTGGCCATGCTCATTCAGCTGGTGCGCAAGTTTGGGGAGAGACAGAAGTGAACGCTGAAACCTACAACGCCTATGTGGCGATTCTGCATGACGAGCTGGTGCCGGCTATGGGATGCACCGAACCCATCGCCATCGCCTATGCCGCCGCTCTGGCGCGGGATACGCTGGGCGTGACGCCGGAGCGAATCGAGATCCAGGCAAGCGGGAATCTAATCAAAAATGTGAAGAGCGTGGTGGTGCCCAATACCAACGGGCTGAAGGGCATCGAGGCGGCAGCGGCGGCTGGCGTCATTGCCGGGGATGCCGGCCGCGCCCTGGAAGTAATCAGCCGCGTAAGCCCCGATCAGAAGGAGCGGATCCGGGATATGGCGTCCCGGAATATGTGCAGTGTGTCCCTGCTGGAGAGCGGGCGGGTACTGGATCTTATCATTACTCTCCGCGCTGGGGACCTCTGGGCCCGGGTGCGCATTGCCGACCGGCACACCAATGTGGTCCTTGTTGAGAAGAACGGCTCCGTTCTGCTGGAGAAGCCGGCGGAGGCTTCCGGCGAGCTTTCGCCGGAGAAGCGGCTGCTCAATATCCGGGACATTGTGGCGTTTGCGCAGACCGTGGATCTGGACGACGTCCGGGACGTACTGCTGCGCCAGGTCCAATGCAATATGGCGGTCTGCGAGGAGGGGATGCGGAGCAGCTATGGCGGCAACGTGGGCAAGGTGCTCCTGCGGGAGCTGGGGGACAGCGTTCTGGTCCGCTGCAAGGCTATGGCCGCCGCCGGCTCCGATGCCCGGATGGGGGGCTGCGAACTGCCTGTCATCATAAACTCCGGCTCTGGAAACCAGGGCATTACAGTGACTGTCCCTGTAGTGGAGTATGCCAGGGAGCTGGGGCGGGATGAGGACGCCATGCTCCGGGCCCTGGTAATCTCCAACCTGACCGCCATCCACCAGAAGGCGGGGATCGGCTGTCTCTCCGCCTACTGCGGCGCGATCAGCGCATCGGCGGCGGCCGGGGCGGGCATCGCCTATCTGCTGGGTGGGGGCGTATACGAGATCGAGCACACCCTTGTCAACTGTCTGGCCGTCTCCTCCGGCGTGGTCTGCGACGGAGCAAAGGCCTCCTGCGCAGGAAAGATTGCCATCGGCCTGGACGCGGCGCTGCTGGGCTATCTGATGATTAAGAACAAACAGCAGTTCCGCGGAGGCGACGGCATCCTTCAGAAGGGGGCTGAGGAGACCATACGGATGGTCGGCCGCCTGGGGAGGGATGGAATGCGGGAGACGGACCGGGAGATCCTGCACATCATGATTGGTGACCGGGAGCGGGCCTGACAGGACGCGGAGTAAGGAGTGTGAAACGGTATGGATAAGCAGGAGCGGGCCATGGGCTATGCGCGTGGAATTTCGCGCATGATCCAGGTGGACACGGTGCGCTGTCCGGGGAGGGACCGGGAGAACTTTGACCGCCTCCATACGGTGATGGAGGAGCTGTTTCCCAGGACGTTCCGGACATGTACCCGGTGGGATTTTGAGAGCAGCCTTCTGCTGCGCTGGCAGGGGAGAAACAGACGGGCCCTGGTGCTGATGAGCCATCAGGATGTGGTGGAGGCCCCGGGAAGCTGGACCTATCCCCCCTTCTCCGGCACGATTGCCGGAGGAAGGCTCTGGGGGAGGGGGACGCTGGATGTGAAGGGCAATCTGTTCAGCATCCTCCAGGCCATAGAGGAGCTGATGGCGGAGGGCTTTGTTCCGCCCTGGGACGTATATGTGGCGTCCAGCCATGAGGAGGAGACCGGCGGAAATACGCTGATTGTGGACTTCCTGCGCCAACAGGGCGTGATCCCGGAGCTGCTGGTGGACGAGGGCTCCTCCGTCCAGCCCTGCCCGGAGCCCGGTGTCGGAGGATATGCGGCCATGGTGGCTGTGGCGGAGAAGGGGTACGCGGATATCCGCTGCGTGGCGCGGGGACCCGGCGGCCACGCCAGCATTCCAGGCAAATGGACGCCGCTGCCGCGGCTGGGCGCTTTCATGTGCGAGGTGGAGAGCGCTGACCTGTTTCCCCTCCGGATGGATCAGGCCAGCGCTGAGATGTACCGCCGTATGGCGGCCCTCACGCCCAATGGGAGTGAGCGGGAGCGGCTGGCGGGGATCGCCGGCCAGCAGCCCGGCTGGCAGCAGCTCCTGGGGGACCGCCAGCGGGCGATGCTGGGCACGACGGTGGCCTTTACCATGGCCGGCGGCTCCCAGGCGGCGAATGTCATCCCACAGGAGGCGTATGTCACCTGTAATATCCGCATTGCTCCTGGGGAGACTGTGGATGGAACGGTGAAAACGCTGAGGACGGTTGCGGACCGGCACCAGATCGAGCTGGAAGTTCTCCGCTCCAACGAGCCCAGCCCTGTCACGGACCCAGCGGGCGCGGCCTTTGCACGGGTGGAGCGGGCGATCCGGAAGGTCTGGCCCGGCGTCGGGGTGCTGCCCTTCCTGCTCTCCGGCGGGACGGATACAAAGCACTTTGTGGGCCTGTGCCCGAACTGTCTACGCTTCACCGCTTATCGCATCAGCGCCGAGCAGCAGGGCCTGTGCCATGCGGTGGACGAAAATGTTGATCTGGATACGATCCCCGATGGCGTGGACTTTTTCAAACGCCTGATTCAAGAGCTGGAAGGAGAGTGAGGACCCATGACGGAAACGGAACAGGGGCGCTGGGACCTCAGCGTATTATATAAGGGATTTGACGATCCGGCCTTTGCCGCAGATATCACCCGTTTGGAGGAACTGATGGCCGGCTATCGGCGGCAGGTCCATGAACGGGAAGGGCTGGACGCGGCGGCGCTGGCGGCGCTGCTGGCGTGCGAGGAGGAGATGTGGCGCATCGGAGCGGATTTGCAGAAGTTTACCGAGATGCGCCGCGAGGCCGACGCCGGTGACAGCCAGGCGGTGGACGCCATGGGCCGTCTCAAGGCGGTATTTGGCGGCATAGCGGGGGAGACGGCCCTGGTGCGCCGCTGGATGGGGGAGCTGAAACTCACCGAGGAGGACTGGACGGCGTACCCCATTCTGGCCGACTACCGCTTCTACATCCAGGAGGAGGCAGAAAAGGGCAGGCACCTTTTGGATGCGCCGGCAGAGCGGCTTTTGGCCCGGATGCAGGGGTGCGCGGGCAGCACCTGGACAGATTTGCGGGGCTACCTCACCTCCTTTGCCCGCGCCCCGATAGACGGGGAGCAGCGCACCTTGACCGAGCTGCGGGGCCTCAGCCACCATCCGGACAGAGCCGTGCGCAAGGCCGCTTTTGAGGCGGAGCTGGTGTGCTCCAGGAGCATTGAGGGCGGGATGTGCTTCGCGCTCAACAGCATCAAGGAGCAGATGAACCTGATGGCCGAGCTGCGGGGTTACGGTGATATCATGACCATGACGCTGGCCCAGTGCCGGATGCAGCCCCGGACCCTCCAGGCGCTGCTGGAGGCAATTGAGGACGCCCTGCCCAGCTTTCACGCTTATCTGCGCCGGAAGGCGGACCTGCTGGGCTGGAAAAACGGCCTGCCCTGGTATGACCTGTGTGCCGGACTGGGGGAAGCGGGCCGCCGCTTTGACACGACGGAGGAGGTGTGGGTCTACCTGACGGAGCTGTTAGGCGCCTTCACCCCTGAGCTGGGGAGACTGGTGGATCGGGCCTTCCGGGAGCGGTGGATAGACTTCTATCCCCGGCCGGGAAAGAGCGGCGGCGCCTTCTGCCGGAATCTGTCCAACCAGCGGCAGAGCCGGGTGCTCACCAATTTCAGCGGTGATCTGGACGGAGTGATGACAATTGCTCACGAGCTGGGACATGCGTACCATGGCTCCCTGATTGAGGACCACCGCCCGCTCAATCGAACATACACCATGCCTGTGGCGGAGACGGCCTCTAACTTTAACGAGATTCTTGTCATGGACGCCGCCCTCTCGCGGGCTCAGGGAGCGGAGCGGCTGCATCTTCTGGAGCAGCGGCTCCAGGATGATACGCAGATTATCTGCGACATCTACTCCCGGTTTCTCTTTGAAATGGCGGTGTTTCATGAGCGGAAAGAGGGCTTCCTTCTGCCCCAGAGGCTGTGCGAGCTGATGGCCGGCGCACAGACGACGGCCTATGGGGATGGTCTTGACCCGCAGTGCCTCCATCCCTATATGTGGATCAACAAGGTCCACTACTACTACACGACACTGAGCTTTTACAACTTCCCATACGCCTTTGGCGCGCTGCTGGCCAGCGGACTTTACACCCGCTATCAGCAGGAGGGGGAACGCTTTGCAGAGCGATACCGGGCGTTTCTCCGCGCGACAACGGTTTCCACGGTGGAGGATGCGGCCGCTCTGGCCGGCATCGACGTGACCCGACGGGATTTCTGGGAGGAGAGCCTGACTGCCATCGTCCAGCGGATTGACGAGTTCCTCGTCCTGACGAAGCAGCGCTGAGCCGCCGGCAGCCCCCATTGCGTGCAAGGAAAGGAAGGTGCCCCTGTGTACAGGAAGAACAGCCGTCCGCAGGGGGAGGTTGCCCTGCTGCCGTACAAGCAGGAGATTGTCAGTCTTGCCCATGCGCTCAAAGGGGTGTTGGATGTGGACGTGATTGTGGTGGACAACTATCTCAACCGGATTGTCAACACATTTCGCTATCAGCGCGGAAGCGCCGACATACGCATCAATTCCGTGGTAGGAAACATTGTCACCACCCAGACGCTGCAGATGGTCTCTGACCGGAAATTCTTTACAGACTGCGCGAACTGCCCTGACTATGCCACCTGTGAGCTGGGGGGCGTATTCGGAACGCCCATTATGTGCGGCGAGGAATGTATCGGCGCTATTGCCGCCCTGATAAAGCCCAGCCAGGTAGGCCCTTTTCAGAAGAGGCAGGCGCCTGTCATTGATTTTTTGCAGCAAATTTCAGTCCTGATCTCCAAGATGGTTCGTAATACCGCCAGCAGTCTTTTTTTCGAGGAGGAATATGCCAGATTGCACCTGACCCTGGACAGGGTGGGGACAGCGGTGGCTGTGGCGGATCCCTCCGGTGAAATTCTGTTTGCAAACCAGCCCTTCAAGGATTTTTTTCTGGACGAACAGGAGACAGACAGAAATATCAGCGAGGCGCTTGCCAGCAGGAAGCTTCCGGACGCCGCTCAAGACAGGCGTTCTCACCAGCTCTTCTATAGACAGGGACAGGGGATGCTTCTCCTTCGGGATATTCAGACCTTGAGCCTGAGACCAGCAGGAGGCGGCGTTTTTTCCCTTTATGTCTTTGAGCAGGCGGAAACGCTGCCCGTCCGCTCCTACCAGCCCTGGACAGCAAGAGAAGCGGACGCCCTGGATCAGTTTTTTGGAAAAAGCCCCGCTATGGAGCGGGCGCGGCAGGGGGCCCAGAGGGCGCTGCACAATCAGCTGTCTGTTCTGGTAGAGTGTCCGGAGCGGGGGCTGGCCGACAGGCTGGCCGGTATTCTCTCCAGGCGCTCGGTAAAAGATCCACGCATAGTCTTCAAGGTGGACTGCGGAGACGATGAGAGGGACCTTGCGGATATGCTGCTGGGCTGTGGGGAGGGAATTCCAGGCATACTGTTCCATGGCCAGGAGGGCGCGCTGTGCCTGTGCGGCATAGACCAGCTGCCGATGTATCTCCAGACCAAATTGTCCAGGCTTCTACAGGCGGAGCAGAACGACGGCAGCCCAGGCCATATGCGGATCTTTGCCACCAGCCAGTGGAGCCTGAACGGGCTGGTGAAAAAGGGGCGCTTCTCCATGGGGCTCTACAGCGCGATTTCCCGCAATCAGATCGCAATTCCGCCTACCAGCGGCGCCCCGGAGGACGCCCGATTCTATCTGGAGAAATATCTGGCGCACTACTGCGCTGTCTATGGCCGCCCATCTATCCACATCAGCGGCGAGGCGTGGAGCTATCTGGAGAACAGACGCTGGGAGAACCTGCAGTCGATTCGGGCATTCTCCGAGTATATTGCCGCCCGGCTGGAAGGTGAGTCGCTGGAGCTGGAAGGAATCGCCTCTATTTTCCATGGAGAGATACACTCTCGGAGCCGAGGCAGTGTGGATAAGAACATTGAATCCCAGCTGCGCAGGCTGCTGGGAATGGGTATGACCAAGGAGCGTATTGCAGAGGAAATGGGCGTCAGCCGTGCGACACTATACAGGTGGATTGAAAAATATAAATTGGGCCGTGTTTAGGGCATGTTTGAAAATTGTCAACACGCCCCAACAGCAGTCCTTTTTCCGCCATACAGCGTTAAATTTTCTTGCCATCCGTCAGGATGCCTGCGAAAATTTGCCTTGTCTGGCAAAAAATTCCTTGCTGTTGGGCATATCGCCAATTATCAAACAAGCCCTAGGCGGACAACCCCCAGGCTGGCAGCCGAGGGTTCCAATAATATTATTGTATTTTAGAAAGGAAGTCAGCAAGATGATGACAGGAACACAGCGTATTCGGGCACTCCTGGAGGGAGGACCCATTGATCGGACCCCCATCGGCGGCTGGTATCATATGCCGCTGGTAGACCGCAATGTGACAGATTTCACCCGTGAGCTGATCGCCTCCACGGACCTCAACCGCTGGGATTTTATCAAGATTATGACCAACGGACACTTTTACACGGAGGCATACGGCGGGGAGATTGACTTCTCCAGGACCTATAACCGCTGGAATGGCACTATCAGGAAATATCCCATCCGTTCTGCTGCGGATGCCCGCAATCTGCCGGTGCTGAATATCAGCAATCCTGTCTGGCAGCGGGAGCTGCAAATTGTGCGGAATCTGAAGGCGCACTATGGCGACAGCCTGCCTATTGTGGCTACCATATTCAATCCGCTGACTGCTGTTCAGGAGTGCGCCGGATGCCTTGATCCGGCTCCCATGCTCCGTCTGATGGCGGAGGACCCGGACGCACTCCATAAGGCCCTGGAGGCCATGGTCCGGACCAACCAGATCTACCTGGACGCCCTCTTTGAGGAGGGGATCGACGGGATCTTCCTGGCCAACCAGTACGCCATGTCCTATCTGCTCACCGACGCCCAGTACGAGGAGTTCTGCCAGAGCTATGAGGCCAAGCTGCTGAAGCACTGCAAGGGGCATACCTGGTTCAACATGGCCCATGTCCACGGCTCCAGGTGCCTGCGCATGGACCGCTACCTCTCCTACAGCGACGATATGCTTCAGGCCCTCAACTGGGAGAGCTGTCCGGCCGGGGTGCCGGAGGAGGAGATTGTCTCCATTGCTGACGTGCGCTCCAAGAGCAAAAAGCTGATTATCGCCGGTTTCGATCAGAATACAGACCTTCTCACGCCTGAAAATGACCGGGAGGCCGTGAAAGCGGCGCTCAAGCGCCGGTTTTTGGAGGCGGAAAAGGAGAACGGCTCCAACCGATTCATCTTTGCTCCCGGCTGTTGTCTGGAGGCGGGCGGTTCGTATTTGAATGCTCTGATTTACGAGGTTGCCGAGGAGCTGGGGCAGAGCAGATAGGGCCGCAGAGCAGAAAGGACGGGAAGAATCATGAATCAGCTAAACTATTCGCAGGTCAGGGAGATGCTTCTTTACATAGCAGAGCAGATTATTGCCAACAAGCCCCTGCTCACCCAGGTGGACAGTCAGATCGGGGATGGAGATCATGGGATCGGCATGGAGCGGGGAATGAAAAAGGCGGCGGAGAAGCTCCGCTCTATGGAGGAGGGCTCGGATGTGTACACGCTCTTCCAGGAGATGGGCAAAAGTATGTTGATGAGCATGGGCGGCGCATCGGGTGTGATCTTCAGCACCCTGTTCACAGGCGGCGCGGCGGGGAAACCCGCCAGCGCCGTGCTGGACAGTCAAGGGCTCTGCAAGCTGATGGAGGGCGGTCTGCTGAAGATCAAGGAGCGGGGCCGGGCCCAGGCAGGCGACAAAACCATGGTGGATGCCTTGGAGCCTGCTGTGGCATGTATGAAGGCCTGTGCCGGGAGCGGTGATCTGTGCCTCATGCTGGATCAAGCCGCCCAGGCCGCCCAGGAGGGGATGGAAGCCACCAAGAATTACCAGGCCAAGTACGGAAGGGCGAAGTCGCTGATGGAGCGGGCGCTGGGTCATCAGGATGCCGGCGCCACCTCCACCTGGATCATCTTCCGGTCCATGGCCGAATATGTGCAGAGACTGTAAGGAGGGATTGTGCAATGGCAAAAAAGATCATCAACCAGCCTGACCAGTGTGTCAGCGAGGCCATGGAGGGCTTTTTAGCCGCAAACAGGGAGTATGTTCAGGTGGAGGGCGCCTCCGCCATCCGGGTGCGGGAGGTTCGGGAAAAGCCCGCCATGATCGTGGGCGGCGGCAGCGGACATGAGCCAATGTTCGGCTACTTTGTAGGGGAGAATCTGGCGGACGCCTCCGTGGCCGGCAGCGTTTTCACCTCCCCCGATCCGGGCAGCATCCTCCAGGCAGCGCAGGCTGTGGAGCGGGGCAAGGGGCTCCTGTTTGTCTATGGAAACTATTCCGGGGACAACATGAACTTTGACATGGCCGCCGAGATGCTGGGCGACATGGGCGTAACTGTCCGGACGGTGCGGGTATGGGACGATGTTGCCTCCGCCTCCAAGGAGAACTATCAGGACCGCCGGGGTATTGCGGGCAATGTGCTTGTCATAAAGATCGCCGGAGCGGCCTGCGCCTCGGGGCTGGATTTGGAGGAGGCATATCGGGTGGCCTGCAAGGCTCGGGATAATGTTTTCAGTATCGGAGTGGGTCTCTCCGGCGCAACGATTCCCGGTGAGGAGCAGCCGATTTTCACCTTGTCCGATGACGAGATGGAGTACGGCTTGGGGATCCACGGAGAGCCTGGGGTCCGCAGGGTCAAGCTGCAGAGCGCTGACGAGATTGCGGAGGAGCTTGTGGACAAGCTGCTGGCCGACTCCGGGATCCAGACAGGGGACGTGGTATGCACGCTGGTCAACAGCCTGGGTGCCACCACTCTCCTGGAGCTGTACATCATAAACCGCAGGCTGGCCCAGCTTTTGCAGGAAAGAGGCATCCATGTCCATGATATGGACGTGGGGACGTATGTCACATCCCTGGAAATGGCGGGGGCCTCCATCACACTGATGAAGCTGGACGATGAGCTGCGCGGGTATTACGATATGCCTTGCCGCTCCCCCTACTACAAAAAGAACTGACAGCTGAAAGCCGCCGGCGCCCCAAGATGGGTTGGTTGAAGCCGGGGCAGAGAAAGGAGCTTGTAACATGGTAACAGTTGTGATTGGCTGCGACAATGCGGCTGTGGAGCTGAAAAACATCCTGGCCGAGTGCCTGCGCGGCCAGGGAGTGGCTGTGGAGGACGAGGGGTGCATGGACAGCGCCGACCAGACGGTTTACCCCTTGGTTGCTAAGCGCGTGTGCGAAAATATTATCCGCAGCGGCTACACAAAACGGGGGGTGCTGGTGTGCGGCACAGGTGTTGGCATGTGCATGACCGCTAACAAGTTTCCTGGTATCCGGGCCGCCGTAGGCCACGACTGCTTTTCCGCAGAACGTTCTGTTCTCTCCAATGACGCCAATGTGCTCTGTTTTGGACAGCGGGTCATCGGGGCGGAGCTGGCTAAGAAAATTCTGAAGGAGTGGATTGCCCTGAAGTTCCAGGACGGCCCGTCCACACCCAAGGTGCAGGCCATTGCCAGCATTGAGCGCGAGACGATGCGATAAGGCAGGTGGAGCATACCGTGAAAAAAAAAGTATACCTGGGAACGAACACCAAGATGTACAAGGGAATTGCGGACACAGTGGTCTATCTGGAGGAGCTGTGCCGTCTGACGGCGGACATCAGCCGGGAGGCGCTGGAGCTGTTCATCATCCCCTCCTTTACAGCGTTAGAATCTGCCCGGCGCTGTGCCCCGGAGGCTCTGGTGCGTCTGGGCGCTCAAAACATGGGCTGGGAGGAGCAGGGACCCTATACCGGCGAGATTTCGCCAAGAATGCTCCGTGAGGTGGGCGTCTCTATTGTTGAGCTGGGACACTCCGAAAGGCGGCACGTGCTGGGAGAAACCGACGATATGATTAACCGCAAGGTTCTGTGCGCGGAACAGCAGGGGCTGACTATCCTGCTATGCGTAGGAGAGACTGCGGAGGAGAAGGCCAGGGGTCTGGCCGATGAGGTGCTCCGAACCCAACTCAAGGCGGGGCTGTTTGGCGTGGATCCCCGTGGAACGGAACGACTTTGGGTGGCCTATGAGCCTGTCTGGGCCATTGGGGAGAACGGCGTTCCCGCATCCAGCGCCTATGCCGGGGAGCGCCATGCCACTTTACGCAGGACCTTGATAGAGCTCTATGGACCGGAGGGAGGCAGCCGCGTACCCCTGCTCTATGGAGGGAGCGTCCACCAGGGCAACGCGGTGGAGCTTAGCCGGGAAGCTGAAATTGATGGACTTTTTATCGGACGCAGCGCCTGGGATGCCAGGAATTTTGCAGCTATTATTCGAGAGGTGTTGGCAGCAGGATAAGGCCGCCGCCTTTTCGCGGGGCAAAATTGTTTCACGGTGGCGCAGGTTGTCGTCCGTCATGGCAAAACTACCTGTAAAAATGATGGTGGGCCAGGAATGTTCCTGCCCACCATCATTTTATTTATCTTTGCTGCGTTGCTTTTGGTGCCTGTGGTAATGTAATGTCGTTTGTAGTAATCCATGATCTCCTCGGCTGGATAGGCGATAAGAAACGTGAGGATTGGATTGTTGTTGAGGGGATGCACGAGGCCATCATTGACCGGGACACTTACGACATTGTACAGGAGAAAGTCAAGAGCTGGAAGCGCCCGGACGCATGGGACAATTTCAGCTTGTTTGCCGGTCTGGTGAAGTGCGGACAGTGCGGCAGCACCCTGAACATCCGCTGGGCCAATCAGAAAGGCAACGAACGGATTTACACCTGTTCCCGGTACAACAAGTACGGCGGGGCACACTGTACCCAGTACCACATCAAGTATGATACACTCTATGCTGTTCACTCTTTCTTCTCTCTGGCTGACTTTGAGAAACAACTCGCTGTTCATAACCGCCGCTCCAACAACTTACCGATGAGGCCGCTCCACTGGCTTTCTCCCCTTGAATTCCTCGTCCAACATGTTTAACAATCCTACAGTTTTATCAGCAATCACCGCAAAAATCAGTTGACTACGCCGCCGGCCTGTGTTACAATGTACCTACATTGTTATCGCAAAACAATGCTGACCTTTGTGCAATATCAATAGTAGGAGGAGAACTGCCTATGGAAACAACGATGCTTCAGCAAGTGATGACCGCCCCGGGAGAGATCCGCTTTGAGCGGGTCCCCGTCCCCCAGGCGGGCCCCGGACAGGTGCTGGTGAAGATCAAGCGCATCGGCATCTGCGGCTCCGACATCCATGTCTACCACGGCAAGCACCCCTACACCAGCTACCCCGTCACTCAGGGCCACGAAGTCTCCGGCCAGATTGCCGCCCTGGGCGAGGGCGTGACGGACCTCCGGGTGGGCCAGCGGGTCACCATCGAGCCCCAGGTGTTCTGCGGGAAGTGCTATCCCTGCACCCACGGGAAGTACAATCTGTGCGAGAGCCTGAAGGTCATGGGCTTCCAGACCACCGGCACGGCCAGCGAGTACTTTGCCGTGGACCAGTCCAAGGTGGACCTGCTGCCGGAGGGCATGGGCTTTGACGAGGGGGCCATGATCGAGCCCCTGGCGGTGACGGTCCACGCAGCCAGGCGGGCCGGGGACGTGAGGGGACGGAAGGTGTGCGTACTGGGCTGCGGCCCCATCGGCATTCTCCTGATCCAGTCCCTGAAGGCCTTCGGCGCGGCAAAGGTGCTGGCCACGGACGTGTCCGACTGCCGGCTGAGTCTTGCCAGGCAGTGCGGAGCGGACGAGGTGGTCAACACCCGAGAGGCCGACTTCGGCAAGGCCCTGCTGGAGGCCTTCGGCCCCGACAAGGCGGACGTCATCTACGACTGCGCGGGCAACGACGTCACTATGGATCAGGCCATTCAGAACGCCCGGAAGGGCAGCACGATTGTGCTGGTGGCGGTGTTCGCGGGGCAGGCCCACTGTGATCTGGCCAAGCTCAACGACTCGGAGCTGGATCTGAACACCTCCATGATGTACCGCCACGAGGACTATGTGGACGCTATCCGTCTGGTGGGGGAGGGTAAAATCCAGCTCAGGCCCCTCATGAGCAAACACTTCGTTTTCCAGGACTATCTGGCCGCCTACCAGTACATTGACAACAACCGGGAGACCACTATGAAGGTCCTGGTGGACGTGGACCCCAGCGACGATTGACAGGAGGAAACAGCATGAATACGATTGGCGCTCTGGTAACCGGCTTGCAGCACATCGGCCTGCCTACCAACGACATGGCGGCCACTGTGCAGTTTTACCACTCCCTGGGATTTGAGACCGCCTATGAGACGGTGAACAACGGGGAGAAGGTCTGCTTCCTGCGGCTGGCCGGCCTGTGTGTAGAGGCCTATGAGAACGGGCAGGCCGTAGGCCGGGCGGGGGCCATTGACCACATCTGCCTGGATGTGGAGGACGTGGAGGCAGCCTGGGAGGCGGTCCAGGCCGCCGGCTACCGCCCCCTGGAGAGCAGCATACAGGCCCTGCCCTTCTGGTCCAAGGGCGTGCGCTTTTTCAACATTTTGGGGCCCAACGGGGAAAAGGTGGAGTTCGGGCAGATTCTGTAGGCGGCTCATGGTGAAATGCCACAGATTCGACGCCCAATTTTTGGAAGAATCAGAGAAATGCGCAAAACGCCCTTGCAAAGGCGAGTGAATTATATTATGATGAATGTCATTACATAGGGTGTTGTGCTTCATTACGCCCGTGAGAGGAGAGCCCTATGCTTCAGGAAAGAGTCCTAGACAAAAATACGCCCATCCCCCTGTATTTTCAGCTGGAAAAACTGATTATGGAGGAGATTGAAAACGGCGCGTATCCTGTGGGCAGCGTGATCCCCACCGAGAAGGAGCTCAGCCAGATGTTCGGCATCAGCCGCACCACCGTGCGGCAGGCCATTGCGGATCTGGTGCGGAAGGAGCAGCTCTATCGAATTAAAAGCAAGGGGACCTTTGTGGCCCGGCCCAAAATCAGTCAGGGCTTTATCCAGTCCATCCAGTCCTTTGACGAGGACGTGCGCAGCGAAGGGCGCAGCCCCAGCACCCAGGTGCTGGAGCTCAAGGAGCTGGAGCTCCCGGAGGAGATCGCCTTCCAGATGGACATGGCCCCGGGGGCCAGGGCGGTCTATCTCTACCGGCGGCGCTGCGCCGACGGGGAGCCCATTGTGCGGGTGGAGACCTATCTGCCCTATGACCTGTGCAGCTTCACCCTGACCCACGACTTTACCAGCGAATCCCTCTATCAGGTGCTCTCCGAGCGGGAGGAGACCGACGTGTCCCGCATCACCCGCATCTGCGAGGCGCGGCTGGCCAACGCCGACGATGTGGCGGTGCTGAACATGAAGCGGGGCCGGCCGATCCACTACTTCATCTCCATGGGGCGCAATCGGGCGGGCCGGCTGATCGAGTACTCCATTGCCCGCTACCGGGGGGACCAGAGCCAGTTCCGCGTGGAGCTCCACAAGGAGGCCGCGCCTCTGCCCAATGGCAGGGGACTTTGATGCGACGCAGGGGCCCGGCACTGCCGGGTCCTGCTTTGATACCTATATGTCATTACATAGCAATAAAGCAATATAATGATTTTATCGAGAGAAAGGGGGCCATTCCATGCCGCAGGTGCAAAGTGTGCTGGGCCCTGTGGATCCGGGCGCGCTGGGCCACTGCCAGATTCACGAGCATATCTTCCTGCGCCCCACGCCCATGACGGAGCGAAACGCGGCGCTCCGCTTCGACGATTTTGACCGCTCCCTGGCCGAGCTGCGGCGCTACCGGGAGGCCGGCGGCACATCCCTGGTGGATGCCCAGCCGGCAGCGGCGGGACGGGACGGCGGGGCCCTGGAGCGACTGAGCCGGGAGAGCGGCGTGGCGGTCATCGCCTCCACCGGGTACCATCTGCTGGATTTCTACCCGGAGGACTGCTGGGTCCACCGCCTGGAGGAGGACGCTCTCTGCGCACTCTACCAAAGCGAGCTGGAGACGGGCCTTCTCCCATGGGAGGCGGACCCGTCCCACAGGCCGGAGACGGCTCTGGCGGTCCGCGCGGGGCTGGTGAAGGCGGCCATTCCCGCAGAAGGCCCGGTGGGCCGGTACAAAACGCTGCTGCGGGCCGCCGCCCGGGCGGCGGCAAACACGGGTGCGCCCCTGATGCTCCACACGGAGAGGGGGCTGCGGGCACAGGAGGCGCTGGAGGTCTGCTTCAGCGCCGGGGTGCGGCCGGAGAAGCTGGTGGTGTGCCACGCGGACCGGCAGGCCGGGGACCCGGCTGTCCACGACGCCATCGCGTCCGCAGGGGTGTACCTGGACTACGACACTGTGGCCCGGCCCAAATACCACTCCGACGAGGAGGAGATCGCCCTGCTGTGCCGCGCCCTGGAGCAGGGGTACGCCGGCCGGATACTGCTGGCCCTGGACACCACCGCCCAGCGGCTGTGCGCCTATGGCGGAGAGATCGGCCTGGACCATCTGCTCCGGCGCTTCCTGCCCCTGCTGCGGCAGCGCGGCTTCGGGGAGGAGACCGTCAGCGGCTTCAACCGGGCCAACTGCCAGCGGCTGTTCGATGGCTGACCACATCCATGCCCGCGGACCACAGGCTGTCCGCCGGACACCATAGAAAGTGAAAGAGGTATTGACTATGATTCAACTGCCGGAAAAAGCCAGCTGCCCCACCATGTATTTCGTGGGCGTCACCACGGGAAGCTCCTCCATCATGAAGGTCTTCCCCGCCTGGGCCAGGGAGCTGGGCCTGGACGCCGTCATCAAGGGGATCGACATGCCCATCCACGCCCCGGCCCAGGAGTATCGCCGGGTGGTGGAGTTCATGCGGGATGACCCCCTGTCCCTGGGGGCCCTGGTGACCACCCACAAGATCGACATGTACAGCGCCGCCGCAGACCTCTTCGACTACCTGGACCCCTACGCCCAGCGCTTTGGGGAGATGTCCTCCATCTCCAAGAGGGACGGGAAGCTGTGCGCCCACGCCAAGGACCCCATCTCCAGCGGTCTGGCCCTGGACTCCTTTGTGCCCAAAGACCACTGGCTGAAAACCGGCGCACAGGCCTGCGTCCTGGGGGCCGGCGGCTCGGCGCTCTCCATCTCCGCCTACTTAGGCAGCGAGGAGCGCCACGGCGCCGACGTGCCCGCCCGCATCCATCTGGACAACCGCTCCGCGCCCAGGCTGGCGGAGGCGGTGCGGGTGCTGGAGTACTTAAACGTGCCCATGAGCTACCACCTGTGCAAGACGCCGGAGCTCAATGACCGGATTGTGGAGGCCCTGCCCGCCGGGAGCCTGGTGGTCAACGCCACGGGACTGGGCAAGGACCGCCCCGGCTCCCCCATCACGGACAGCTGCCGCTTTCCGGAAAACGCCATTGTCTGGGAGCTGAACTACCGGGGCAGCCTGGAGTTCCTCCATCAGGCCCAGGCCCAGCGGGAGGCGCGGCAGCTGACCATTGAGGACGGCTGGACCTACTTTATCCACGGCTGGACCCAGGTCATTGCCGAGGTATTCCATATCGACATCACCGGGGAGCGTCTGGCCGCCTGCGACCGGATCGCCCGGGAGATGCGCTGACGGCGCGGAGAGGAGGCACCATGAAGGTTCTGACAACCCCCCGCTCCTACGGGAAGACGGACCCCGCGGTCTTTGAGATGCTGGAAAAGGCCGGCCTGGAGGTGATCCGCAACGAAACCGGCGGCATTTTGGACCGGGAGGCCATGAAACGCTTGCTTGCCGACTGCGAAGGTGTTATTGTGGGAGTGGATCCCCTGGACGCCCAGGTCATGGCCGCCGCGCCCAGGCTCCTGGCCATTGCCAAGTATGGCGTGGGGGTGGACAACATCGATCTGGAGGCCGCCAGAGCCCGGGGCATCAAGGTCTCCCGCACCGTCGGGGCCAACGCCGAGGCGGTGGCCGACTACGCCATGACCCTCATGCTGGCCGTGGCCCGGCGGGCGGCGGCCATTGACGCCCGGTGCCGGAGGGGGGACTGGGGGAAGATCACCACCCGGGACGTCAGCGGCGGCGTCCTGGGCCTTCTGGGACTGGGGGCCATCGGGCGGCTGGTGGCCCGCAGGGCCCAGGGCTTCGGCATGACCGTGATGGCCTATGACCCCTTCTGGGACGAGGACTATGCCCGCGTGAACGGCATTGTGAAGGCCTCGCCGGAGGAGATCTGCGCCCGGGCGGACGTGATCTCCCTCCACCTGCCCCTGACGGAGGAGACCAGGGGGACCATCGGCGCGCCGGAGCTTGCGCAGATGAAGCCGGACGCCATCCTCGTCAACACCGCCCGGGGCGGGCTCATCGACGAAAACGCCCTGCTGGACGCCCTGGCCGCCGGACGGATCTACGGCGCGGGCGTTGACGCCTTCGCCCAGGAGCCGCCGGAGGACCCCAGATGGTTCACCCTGGAGAACGTGGTGCTGGGCTCCCACTGCGCCGCCTCCACGGACGGCGCGGCCCGGAACATGGGACGCATGGCGACGGAGAACCTGATCCGCGACTTGGGGCTATAGGGAGGAGGACCGTATGAAGTACATTCTGGCCCACGATCTGGGCACTTCCGGCAACAAGGCCACCCTCTTCAGTCAGGAGGGCCGGCTGGTCACCAGCGAGGTCCACAGCTACGGCTGCCGCTACTTCAACGCCAACTGGGCCGAGCAGGACCCGGAGGACTGGTGGCAGGCCATCTGCGTGACCACGAAAAACCTCATCGACAAGGCGGGCATCGACGCGGGGGAGATCGCCGTGGTCTCCTTTTCCGGCCAGATGATGGGCTGCCTGTGCGTGGACAGGGAGGGCAATCCCCTGCGGCCCTCCATCATCTGGGCGGACCAGCGGGCCCAGGCACAGGCCGCCGCCCTGGGGGAGAAGATCTCCCTGTGGGACTTTTACCGCATTGCCGGCCACCGCAACAGCGCCTCCTACGGCCTGCAAAAGCTGATGTGGATCCGGGACAACGAGCCGGAGATCTACGCCAGGACCTACAAGACCCTCAACGCCAAGGACTTCATCGTCCTGCGCCTGACAGGGAAGTGGTACACCGAGCCCTCGGACGCCACCAGCAACGCCTGCATCGACCTGGAGACGCTCCAATGGTCTGAGAAGATTGTCTCCGCCTCCGGCATTGACGGCGACAAGCTGCCGGAGATCGTCCCCTCCACCACAGTGGCCGGCGAGGTCACAAAGCGGGCGGCGGAGCAGACCGGGCTCAAGCCCGGCACGGCGGTGGTCATGGGCGGCGGCGACGGCCTGTGCTCCAACGTGGGCGCGGGGTCCATCAGCCCGGGCCGGACCTTCAGCTGCGTGGGCTCCTCCGCCTGGGTGGCCACCACCAGCGACAAGCCCCTCTTTGACCCCCAGATGCGCACCTTCACCTGGGCACACATCGTCCCCGGCCTCTACTCCCCCACCGGCACCATGCAGTCCGGCGGCGGGGCCTACCAGTGGCTCAAGCAGCGTCTGGGCAAGTATGAGACCGCCGCTGCCGCCGGGGAGGGAAAGAGCCCCTACCAGCTCATTGACCAGGAGGCCGCCAAGTCCCCCGCCGGGTCCAACGGCGTGATCTTCCTGCCCTATCTGCTGGGGGAGCGCGCCCCCCGGTGGAACCCCAACGCCACCGCCGCCTGGCTGGGCCTGAAGATGGAGAACCAGCGCAGCGACATCTTCCGCTCCGTCATGGAGGGGGTGACCCTCAACCTGAATATTATCCTGGAGTCCTTCCGGGGGAGCATCCCCATTGACGAGCTGCTGATCGTGGGCGGCGGAGCCAAGGGGCGGGTCTGGTGCCAGATGATGGCGGACGTATTCAACGCCAGGATCAAGATCCCGGCCCTCCTGGAGGAGGCCACCAGCATGGGCGCCGCAGTCACCGGCGGCGTGGGCGCGGGGATCTTCAAGGACTTCACCGCCATTGACCAGATGCTGGAGATTCGCCAGGAGCTGACGCCGGACCCGGCGGCCGCCGCTGCCTACGGGCCGGTGAAGGAGACCTTTGAGGCCTGCTATCAGGCGCTGCTGCCGGTATACGAGCGCATCGCCAAAACAAAATAAGGGGGATTATCACTATGAAGAAGGAGCAAGTTCTCTCCAGGCTCTGCCAGTGCGGCCTGGTGGCCGTGGTCCGGGCCAGGGACGCGGAGGACGCCCTGCGCATTGCCGAGGCCTGCATCCGGGGGGGCTGCGCGGGCATCGAGCTGACCTACACCACCCCCGGCGTCAACGACATTATCCAGCGCATGGCGACGGAGTACGCGGGCAGCGATTTTGTCATCGGCGCGGGCACGGTCATGGACCCGGAGACCGCCCGGATGGCCATTCTCGCCGGGGCCCAGTACGTGGTCAGCCCCTACTTCAACGCGGACACTGTCCGCCTGTGCAACCGCTACCGGGTGGCCTGTATGCCCGGGGCCATGAGCATCGCCGAGGTGGTGGCCGGCATGGAGGCCGGGGCGGACATCATCAAGGTGTTCCCCGGGGAGCTCTTCGGGCCCAAGATCCTCAAGGCCATCCACGGCCCCATCCCCCAGGCGGAGCTGATGCCCACCGGGGGCGTGAGCGTGGACAACGCGGCGGAGTGGATCCGGGCCGGCGCGGTGGCCGTGGGCGCAGGCGGGAGCCTGACCGCCGGGGCCAAAACCGGGGACTATGGAAAGATCACGGAGACGGCCCGCTGGTTCATTGAGGAGATCCAGGCCGCCCGGGCCGCGCTGTAAAGGGGGCCGGAGCCTTGAACGCCATTGGAATGCACTACGGCTTCTGGAGCCACAACTGGGATGAGATCGAGTATGCGCCCCTCATCGAGAAGGTTGCCCGGCTGGGGTTCGATGTGTGCGAGGTGGCCTCGGCCACCTTCTGCACCTACAGCGACGAGAAGCTCCGGGAGCTCAAGCGCCGCGCCGACGGACACGGCCTGACCTTCACCTACTCCATTGGCCTGGAGAGGGAGTACGATCTGGCCAGCGACGACCCCGCGGTCCGGGAAAACGGCGTCCGCCACGTGACAGAGATCCTGCGGTCCATGCCCAAGGTGGGGGCCTCTATCCTCAACGGCGTCTCCTACGCCGGCTGGCAGGCCATGCCCGGCCACGGCATCACCATGGAGGAGAAGCGGCGGAAGGAGGCGCTGGCCCTGGAGTCCCTGCGGCGGCTCATGCCCATTGCGGAGGACAACGGCGTCGTCTACTGCTGCGAGGTGGTCAACCGCTTTGAGCAGTACCTGTTGAACACCGCCAGGGAGGGCGCGGCCTTTGTCCGGCAGCTGGAGAGCCCCAGCGCCAGGGTGCTGCTGGACACCTTCCACATGAACATTGAGGAGGACGATCTGGTCCAGGCCATTCTGGAGACAGGCGAGCTGCTGGGCCATTTCCACGTGGGGGAGCGCAACCGCAGGCCCCCCGGGTCCACCAACAGCCTGCCCTGGCAGGATCTGGCCAACGCCCTGAAGCGGATCGGCTATCAGGGCGCGGTGGTGATGGAGCCCTTTGTCCTCATGGGGGGTTCGATCCCCTACGACATCAAGGTCTGGCGGGACCTCAGCGAGGGGGCCTCCGTCCCGGAGCTGGACCGCATGGCCGGCGACGCCTGCAAGTTCCTGCGCAGTCTTTTTGCCTAGGGCATGTTTGAAAATTGTCAACACGCCCAAACAATGGAAAGGAGTTTCACTATGCAGAGCTCAACCCTGTTTACCTTACTGCCGGAGGATCTGGTCTGCACCCCCGACGGAATGGCCATTGACCGGGACGACAACCTGATCCTCTCCTGCCCCAATTTCGCCAATATGGATATGCCCAGCTGCGTGCTGAAGATCGACAAGGACAGGCGGATCCGCAAGTGGTTCGACGTGCCCAGGAACCCCTACACCGGCGAGGCCCGGTCCATGGGCATTGAGTTCGGCCCGGACGGGGACCTCTACATGGTGGACAACCCCGGCTGGACCGACCGCCCGGATCTGGTCTACACAGGCCGCATCCTGCGCCTGCGCCTGAACGAGGAGGGCGTGGTCAAATGCACTGTGGTGGCCGACAACATGGAGCACCCCAACGGCATCCGCATCCGGGGGGACTACATGTATGTCACCCAGAGCTGCATGAACCGGCAGAAGACCGACAGCGGCAAGCTGATGAGCTGCGTCTACCGCTTCCCCCTGGACGCCGAGGGCATCCACTGCACCAACACCCTGGCGGACCCGGACATCTTTCTCACCTTCATCACCGAGAACCCCAAATGCCAGTATGGCGTGGACGGCATTGTCTTTGACCACGACGGCAACCTCTACATCGGCAACTTCGGCGACGGCGCGGTCCACAAGATCACCTTCCAGCCCGATGGCAGCGTGAAGGAGAACATCCTCTGGGCCAAGGACCCGGCCAACCTCAAGTCCACCGACGGCATGAGCATCGACCAGTACGGCAACATCTATGTGGCCGACTTCTCCGCCAACGCCATCGCCCGCATCGCCCCCGACGGCACGGTGCGGCGCATGGCGGTTTCCCCGGACACGGACGGGTTCCAGGGGGAGCTGGATCAGCCCGGCGAGCCCATCGTCTGGGGGGACAAGATCATCGTCTCCTGCTTCGATCTGGTCACCGACGAGGACAAGGTCAACACCGCCCACGAGCTCCCCGCCACCATGGCGATGCTGGACGTGGAGCCCTGAAAACAAGCGCCTGTCCTCCTGGCCGGAGAGGCCGGAGGACGCCGGAGAGGCCCCGCCGCGACTGCGGCGGGGCCTCTTTTCCCGGCCGGGGGAATCGTTAGAACTTGATGATCCCTTTCTTGAGCACCTTCCGGGCCAGCAGCTTGTCGTAGGCCTCCAGGGCCTCGTCAAAGGTGAAGTAATCGGAGATGAAATCCTTGATATTCAGCTGGCCGGAGCGCATCCACTCCACCACCTGGGCGTGGGCCGCGCCCTCCTCCCGCTTCCGGGGCATCTGCTGGTAGATCACCCGCCAGTTGTAGTCGGCCTTGCTGAAGTCAATGGAGACCTCCTCCTTCTCAGGCACGCCGTAGCACAGCATGGTCCCCCGGTCCTTGATGAGGCCCATGCCCTGGGTCACCAGGGCCGGCACACCGGCGGCGTCCAGCACATAGTCCACGCCCTCGGGATAGAGCCTGCGGACCTCGGCGCGAACGTCCTGCTCCTTGCTGTTGATGAGGTGGGCAGCCCCATAGCTGCCGGCCTGGGCCAGCTTCTCGGGGATGATGTCGCAGGCAATGAGGTTTTTCACGCCCAGCAGGCTCATGAACTTGATATAGGTCAGCCCCACCGGGCCGCAGCCAAAAACCACCACCGTGCTCTCCGGCTGGATCCCAAAATAGCGGATGCTGGAGAGCACCTCCCGGAAGGTGACGATCATCACCGCGTCCACCGGGTCCAGATCGTCCTCCAGCACGGTCTGGGCAAAGGCGCAGTCCGGCGCGTTGGGGGCCGCAGGGTCGCAGACTACGGCGTACTCGCTCAGAGCGCCCCAGCCGGAGCCCAGGCCGGGGAGATTCTCCGGGTCAGGGTCCACAAAGGGCAGCAGCACCTTGTCGCCGATCTTGAAGGAGGTGACCTTCGCCCCCACCTCCACCACCTCGCCCACGCCCTCGTGGCCCAGCATGATGGGGTAGACGGACTCGGGGAAGCCCTTGAAGGTGCGGTGGAGCAGCTTGATGTCCGTGCCGCACATGCCGCAGGCGATGGTCTTCACCAGAGCCTGGTACTCGCTATAGCGGGGCTTGTTGACCTCCTGGATAGAGAGCTTGCCGTCTTTTGCCACAACCAATGTTTTCATAGCGTAGTTCCTCCTCAGCAATTAAGTAGATATATAGGAATGTCACTACATAATAGAAAAAGCCAAACAAGGACAGCCAACCTCTTTGTCCTCTTCTGCTATTTACTCTACCACACCCGCCCGCAGAAATCAACCGGAAATTTCCCCGCAAACCATTTTCTACACCGCCGCCGCCTCTGTACGGCGAAAAAATGCTGCATATGTATGATCTATAGAGGAACATTATCCATCCCGCTTAAGCTTATTATACAATATAACCAGGCAGATTTTGTTGATATTCGCCTAACATAAGTGAGCTACAGCGAAATGACTTGACATTTTCGCTGGAGAGAGTATACTGTGATTATGTTGAATGTTACTACATAGCATTAATACAAGCACTACACGATCTCTGGCAGCCACTACCCCCACCGGACAAAATCGGACCGCCTGGGCCGTTTTTGTAGAGAACCTGTCACAATTGTTAAGGAGGAAAACGAACATGAAGAAGAGACTCATCGCGATGCTCCTGTCGCTGTCTATGGTCGGTCTGCTGCTGGCCGGCTGCGGCGGGAATAACGACAAGCCCGCCGACGCCCCCAAGCCCGCGGATCCCGCGCCCTCCGCCCCTGCGGATCCCGCCCCGGCCGCGCCCTCTGCGCCCGCCGGCGACATCGACTACAAGAACTTCACCATTGATCCCTCCCAGATCCCCCAGGAGAAGCTGGACACCACCCTGTATCTGGCTGTCTCCATCCGCGGTCTGGAGAATCCCTACATCGCCACCATCAACGACGGCATGCACATGTTCGCCGAGTATCTGGACAGCATCGGCCAGAAGTATGAGATGCAGGTTCTGGACTCCCAGGGCGACAGCGCCAAGGAAGTCGATAATATGCGCCAGTTCGCCGCCAAGGCCAACGGCAACGCCATCGCCTATTCCGACCCCAACGAGGACGCCATCGCCTACTCCCTGGCCGAGGCCATGGCCGAGTCCGGCGGCTATCTGGGCACCGCCTGGAACAAGCCCGCCGACGTGGGTCCCACGGATCTGAATCCCAACTGGGTCATCCACACCTCCCCTGACAACGTCATCGGCGGCTACAACATCGCCAAGGCCCTCTTCGACTCCATGGGCGGCAAGGGCAAGATCTTTGTCTGCCAGGGCCTCCTGGGCAACACCGCCGCCAACGACCGCTATGCCGGCCTCCAGCAGGCCCTCAAGGAGTACCCCGACATCGAGGTGGCCGCTGACGACACCGCCAACTGGAATACCGACGAGGCGCTGGCCCTGGTGGAGACCTGGCTGACCCAGACCCCCGACGTGGGCGGCGTGTGGTGCGCCAACGACAACATGGCCACCGGCGCGCTCCAGGCCCTGGACGCCGCCGGCCTGAAGGGCAAGGTCGGCGTGGTGGGCATTGACGCCAACACCGACATCGTCGAGGCCGTCCGGGACGGCTACGCCACCGCCACCGTCTCCTCCAACGGCTACCTACAGGGCGGCTACACCCTGGCCATCTGCTACGCCGCCTGGGCCGGCCTCATCAACGTGGAGGACCTGCCCGCCGAGTTCCGCGAGTTCGCCACCCCGGCTCTGCTCATCGACAGCCCCGAGGCCGCCGAGAGCTACCTGACCACGCCGCCCAGCTTCGACTTCAGTCAGATCTACTGGTGCAAGGCGGACTAAACCACATAACAAAGGACACGGGGGCTGGGATGCACGTCCCAGCCCCCGTTCTAAGGACCTGTATTCACAACCGCTGAACACGGTCTGGCCGGCCCTTTTGCCGCCATACCACGCCGGTGGAAAATCGCCCTGTCCGACAGCACCCCCCGTCCCCCGGTTATGAATACAGGCTCTTCATACGGCCGCCGGAATGAGATTGGAGAGACGCTTATGATAAAATTGAATCCCGCGGCGAGCATTACCGAGGAGTTCGCCGAAAAAGTCCGAAACGAAAACAGAAACGACCGGCTGATGAAGCTGGCGCCCATTTTCGTGCTCATCGCCCTGGTGATGGTATTCACCGCCACCTGCGGCGTCAGCTTTATCAGCGGAGGCAACCTGCTGAACATCCTCAACCAGATGGCCCTGCCCCTGGTGGTGGCCCTGGGGCTGACCTTCGTCATCATGCTGGGGAGCATTGACCTGTCTATTGACGGCACCGTGGGCATGGCCGGGTCCCTCTTCGCCTGCCTGGTGCTCAACAGCGAGTTCGGCACAAACCTGGGCCTCATGGGGGCGGTCATCGCCGTGGGGACCAGCATGCTCTGCGGCCTGGCCGTGGGCCTGTGCCACGTCTACCTGAAAATTCCCTCCTTCATGGCGTCCTTTGCCTTCATGTACATCTGCAAGGGCATCGGCATGGTCTCCTACCAGGGCCATCCCCCCACCATTCAGGACCCTTTCATCAAGGCCCTGCCCACGGCCTCCTTCCTGGGCATCCCCTTCATCACCTGGGTGGCCATTGCCATGTTCGCCCTGTGCTACTTCATCCAGGAGCGCACCGCCTTCGGCCGCCACATCTACGCCGTGGGGACCAACGAGAGCATTCCCCGCTCCGTGGGCGTGAGCGTGGAGCGGGTGAAGGTGGGCGTGTTCACCCTGGCGGGCTTCCTCTTCGGCGTGGCCGGCGTCATCGGGGCCATCCGCCTGGGCCAGGGCCAGATCGCCATCGGCGCCGGCAAGATGTTCCCCGCCCAGGCCGCCGTGGTGGTGGGCGGAACCAGTCTGGCCGGCGGCAAGGGCGGCGTCACCAACACCATTGTGGGCGTGCTCATCATGACGGTGCTGGACAACGGCCTGCTGGTGCTGGGCGTGAACCCCAACATCCGCACGGGGATCCAGGGCGTCATCATCCTGGTCTCTGTCATCCTGACCGTGGCCCGGGGGGCCAAGGTCATCAGCAAGTAAGGGGGGAGAAGCTATGACAACGCAAGAACGGAACACACGCCCCCTGCTCTTCAGCGCCAGCGGCATCACCAAGTCCTTTGCCGGCACCCAGGCCCTCAAGGGCGTGGGGCTGGACGTGGCCCCCGGCGAGATCGTGGGGCTGGTGGGGGAGAACGGCGCGGGCAAGTCCACGCTGCTGAAGATCATCATCGGGGCCCAGCCCCAGACCAGCGGCTCCATGACCCTCCACGGCCAGCCCTATGAGCCGAGAACCCCCATGGACGCCAACCGGGCGGGCATCGGCATGGTGTTCCAGGAGCAGTCCCTGATCGTGAACCTGAACGTGGCCCAGAACATCTTCTTCGGCCACGAGAACCTCTTCAAATCCCACGGCATCATCAGCTGGAGCAAAATGAACCGGGCCGCCCAGGAGGTTCTGGCGGCCGTGGACATCACCGACATCAGCCCCTCCACCAAGGTCAGCAACCTCAACTTCGCCACCCGGCAGATGGTGGAGATCGCCAAGGTCATGGACGTGACCAAGCGCTCCGGCGCGGAGCACTGCCTGATATTGCTGGATGAGCCCACCTCGGTGCTCAACGAGGCGGAGGTGGAGAACCTCTATAAGCAGATGCGCAAGATCGCGGACCAGGGCCACGCGGTGATCTTCGTGTCCCACCATCTGGACGAGATCCTCCACATCACGGACCGGATCTACGTCTACAAGGACGGCTCCAGCGTGGGGGACCTGGACACCAGGGACGCCACCGAGGCCCGGCTCTACGAGATGATGGTGGGCAAGGGAACCACCACCGAGTACTACCACCTGGACCGGCAGACCGTCCCCTCAGAGGAGGTGCTGCTGGAGGTGCGGGATCTGGGCATCCACGGCATATTCAAGCACGTGAATTTCCAGCTCCACCGGGGAGAGGTCCTGGGCCTGTGCGGCGTGGTGGGCTCTGGCATTGAGGAGGTCTGCGAGGTCATCTGCGGCGATGAGCGGCCCTCCTTCGGCGAGGTGGTCATCCGGGGGGAGAGCATGCGCTTCTCCTCGCCCCAGCAGGCCCTGTCCAAGGGGGTGCTGATGATCCCCAAGGAGCGGCTCTTTGAGGGCATCGTCTCCAACCTCTCCGTGGAGGAGAATATCGCCCTGTCCAACGCCCACGCCCTGTCCAGGGGCCCCGTGGTCTCCGCCAAGGCGGTGCGCCGGCAGGCGGAGGAGTGGATCAGGAAGCTGCGCATCAAGACCAGCGGCCCCCAGGAGCTGCTGCTCCAGCTCTCCGGCGGAAACCAGCAGAAGGTGGTCTTCTCCCGGGCGCTGGCCAGCGGCGCGGAGATCCTCATCCTCAACCACCCCACCCGGGGCGTGGACGTGGGGGCCAAGGAGGAGATCTACGCCTTCATCCGCAATATGACGGAGGAGGGCAAGGCGGTGATCCTCCTGGGCGACACGGTGGACGAGTATCTGGGGCTGTGCTCCCGGCTGCTGATGATGAAGGACGGCCTGGTGACAGGCGAGTTCGACGCGCCGGCCGACGGGAAACCCTCCCAGGTGGACGTGGTCAGCCTGATGATGTGAGGAGGTAGAGGCATGTCAACAAAAAATAAGGCGCTGCCGGGAAAGAGAGCGATCCTGGACAACATCATGGAGTACTTCAGCTTCTCCGCCATCATCATTCTGCTCCTGGCCCTGTCTCTGACCCAGGAGAACTTCCTGGGGGAGATCAACCTGAAGAACCTGCTGCGGGACACCGCGCCGCTGATGATTATGGCCGCGGGCATGACCATGGTGCTGCTCTTCGGCTCCATTGACCTCTCCATGGGCGCTGTGTGCTCCGTGTCCAACGTGGCCTTTGTCCACTTTATGCTGGCCTACGGCGAGAGCTTCGGCAATCCCCTGCTGGCCGGTCTGGCGGGGCTGGCCGTGTCCCTGCTCTTCGGCCTGTGCTCGGGCCTGACCCTGGGATTTATCCATGTGAAGCTGAAGGTCCCCTCCTTCATCGCCTCCCTGGGCTTTATGAGCGTTTGGCAGTCCGTGGCCCTGCTGATTACCCAGGGACCTGAGTCCATGAAGAAGGCCCTCTGGCCGGCCACGGACTGGTACAAGATCTCCTTCGGCGTGGTGGGCCTGCCCCTGGTGCTGGCCATTGTCATCATTCTGCTGGTCTACCTGCTTACCCGGTTCACCGCCTTCGGCAAGGCCGTCTTCGCCATTGGCGGCAACGAGCGGGCAGCCCGGGTGGCGGGCATCCACGTGGACCGGACCAAGATCATGGTCTTTGCCCTCAACGGGGTGCTGGCGGCTCTGGCCGGGGTGTTCCTGGCCGCCAACCTGCGCTCCAGCGCCCCCACCATCGGGGACCCCTTCACCCTGAAGATCGTGGCCGCCTGCGCCCTGGGGGGCACCAGCCTGGCCGGAGGCAAGGGCAGCGAGCTGGGGACCATCCTGGGCGTGTTCACCGTGGCCATCATCGAGAACGGCATGAACTTCATCGGCGTGGACGCCTACTGGCAGAACGTGGTGTTCGGCATCTTCGTGCTGGCGGCCATCGCCCTCACCGTGGACCGGCGGACACGGGGACAGATCATCAAATAACGAAAAGCGGGCGCCGCAGCGCCCAGGAGGATTTTTATGGCAGACGTCAAGCCTTTTGTCTTGGATTTCAACCTGCTGACTGGCCTGTGCGCGAGCGGGAAGGTCCGGCCCACGCTCCGCTATGTGTCCAGCATGGCCGGGCAGTTCGCGGACCAGGAGGCGGCCCGGGCCCTGGCGGCGGGGGAGAACCCCCTGCTCTACGAGTTCTACGGCCTGGACCTGCCGGAGGAGTCCGGCGTGCTCCAGTTCGGCACAACCAAGCTCTACCCCGGCAAGGTGGGGGACGAGTACTTCATGACCAAGGGCCACTTCCACACCATTCTGGACACCTCCGAGGTCTACTACTGCCTCTCCGGCCAGGGCGGGATGCTCATGGAGACCCCGGAGGGGGATGTGGACTGGAGGGAGCTGAAGCCCGGGGACGCCCTGTATGTCCCGGGCCGCTGGGCCCACCGCAGCGTCAACACAGGCAGCGAGCCCCTGGTGATGTTCTACGTCTACCGGGCCGACGCGGGCCACGACTACGGCACCATCGAGGAAAAGGGGTACCGGAAGCTGGTGGTGGAGCGAGATCGGAAGCCGGTTCTGGCGGACAATCCCAAGTGGCAGCAGCGCTGACCCGCCTCCAAAGGGCTCCCAGGCGTTTCCCGTTGCTTTTGACTCCCAGAAGAAAAGAGGGACCGCGTGTCCCAATCATCCGAAATTGTGCATAATTTGAAGGAGGTCTTTCCTATGTCTATGCTGGAACGCTCCACCCGGGCCTACGGCTCTCCCAGCCGGTACATCCAGGGACGCAATGAGCTGGACCATATCCGTGAGCACACGGAGATTTACGGCAAAAAGGTGTTCTTCCTCATCGATGTCTTTTTCTATGAGAATCTGAAGGCCAAGTTTGACGGCCTCTATGCCGGCAGCGGCAGCACTATCCAGTGCGAGCAGTTCGGCGGCCAGTGCACGGAGGACGAGATCCTCCGCTGCACCGCCCTGGCCAAGGAGCTGGCCCCGGAGGTGGTGGTGGGCATCGGCGGCGGCAAGACCATGGATACCGCCAAGGCCGTGGCCGACAACTACAGGGCCGCCACGGTCATTGTCCCCACCACCGCGTCCACCGACGCCCCGGCCATGGGCCTGTCGGTCATCTACACCCCCCAGGGGGAGCACATCGGCGCGCGGCACTACCGGAAGAACCCGGATCTGGTGCTGCTGGACACCGAGATTCTGGCCAAGGCGCCCATCCGCTTCCTGGTGGCCGGCATGGGCGACGCCCTGTCCACCTATCCGGAGTGCCGGGCCAATCTCCAGTCCTCCTCCCCCAACTACGTCAATAGCGGCTACCGGCAGACCATTGCCGGTCTGGCCATCTCCAAGGCCTGCCACGAGACCATCCTCTCCAAGGGCGTCAACGCCAGGAAGGCGGCGGAGCTGGGGCTGTGCACCAGGGACGTGGAGGACGTCATCGAGGCCAACACCCTCCTCTCCGGCCTGGGCGTACAGAACACCTCCTGCGCCGGGGCCCACTCCATTGCCGAGGGCATCACGGTCCTGCCCCCCTGCGCCAAGCTCCTCCACGGCGAGGTGGTGGCGTTTGGCGTACTGGTGCAGCTGATCGTGGAGGGCGCTCCCGCCCAGGAGCTGGATGAGCTCTACGAGTTCTACAATCAGGTGGGCCTGCCCACCACCTTCGCGGACCTGGACATCCCTGACGCCACAGGCGAGGACATCATGCGGGTGGCCGAGGCCTCCATGCACTCCTACTGGGACGTGGAGCCCTTCACGGTGAATCCCCAGATGGTCTACGACGGCATTATGCTGGCCAACGCCCTGGGCGCGGCGAAAAAGAAGTAATCTCTGCCAGTAAATATACAAGGAGGATTTCCTATGAGAGCCATCCAGTACACCGCTGCCCGCCAGTTCTCTGTGGCGGAGCTTGAGAAGCCGGTTCCGGGCCCCTACCAGGTGGTGATTCGGGTGAAGGCCTGCGGCATCTGCAAGACCGATCTGACCATCCACGACGGCAGCTTCCTGGCCAGGTTCCCTCTGGTGAACGGCCACGAGTTCGCCGGGGTCATCGACAGCGTGGGCAGCGAGGTCACCGAGTGGAAGGCCGGGGACCGGGTGACCGCCGACAATACGGAGCTGTGCGGTTACTGCGAGGCCTGCCGGCGGGACGAGCCCCTCTACTGCGAGAACTTCAACTCCCACGGCTGCAACATGCCCGGCGGCTTTGCCGAGTACGTGCTCATCAACCACGACAAGGTCTTCGCCATCAGCGATCAGCTGTCCTTTGAGGAGGCCACCTTCACCGAGCCCACCGCCTGCGCGGTTCACGGCGTGGACCGGATTGCGCCGCGCTTCGGCGACTCCATCCTCATGTTCGGCGCCGGTCCCACGGGTATCATTCTGGCCCAGCTGCTCCGGCGGGCCGGCGGAGGGCGGATGGTCATCGCCGACCCCCACCAGGAGAAGCTGGACATCCTGAGAAAGTACGGCTTCACGGATCTGGTGGTCATGGACAAGTCTGACCCCTCCAAGCACACGGAGGCCATCAAGGCCCTCCAGCCCAAGGGGTTCGATATTGTTATTGACGCCACCGGCGCGGCGTCCGTGTTTGCCGGCTGCTTTAACTTCGTCCATATGGGCAGCAAGATCGTCTCCTACGGCGTCTGCGCCGCCGACGCCAGGGTGCCCGTGAGCCCCTACGAGATTTTCAGCCAGGAGTACACGATTCTGGGCTCCTTCGCCCAGACCCACTGCTTTGGCCGGGCGCTGGAGTATCTGGAGAGCGGAGCGGTGCAGGTCAAGGAGCTCATCTCCCACGAGCTGCCCCTGGAGGAGTACGGCCAGGGCCTCCAGCTGATTATGGATAAGAAGGCCAGGAAGGTGATTATCCGGCCGTGACGGCCAGGGGCGATCCCGATACATAGGCCGCAAAAGAGACCGGAGCAGTTCATGAGAACCGCTCCGGTCTCCTGCGTGTCCGAGTTGTCACCCCCTTTGGGGTGTTTTTTCATTTTCCAAACAACTTTGAAAGATATTTGCCGGTTTCTATATACGGGCACTGGTTTTTGCGGTATACTGGCGGCAGAACGGAAAAGAAATCCGAAAGGAGTGATCCGATCATGAAGACGAGGACAGGGCGGATGCAGCGGCAGCTGGTCATTATGGGGCCGATCCTGGATCCCTCGGAGGTCCTGGCGTGTGTCGAGACGGCGCAGCTCCTGTGCCGCAGCATATGCGACAGGCCGGACCTCCACGAGCGGGGAATGCTGGAGCGGTTCCATGATGTTCTCATGGGGGAGGTGGCGGAGCAGTCCGTCATCAAATGGCTCCGGTCCCAGGGCGTACCGGCGGAATCCGCCGTTGACAAGGCCAGCGAGCGGCCGGATTCGGGCCACGACATCCTGGTGAAGGGGCGGCAGGGAGAGGTCCTGACATGCTCCGTCAAGTCCTCCATATCCGCCTATCACGCGGATATGGACAAAATTCTGGACACATTCTCCATTGCCACAAAGGCCTCGGAGATTTGCAGCATCAACATCCAGGTCTATTTCTGGCTGAATCTGCAGGAGACGCCCCGAGCGGCGGTCCCCTCCGAATCCCATATGGCGATTATCGGCTGGCTGGGGTGCAAGGATTTTTCAGGCCGGAACTTTGTCCAATACGCCACGGAGAAAAGAGAGGTTGCGAATATCAAGCTCCGGGACCTGCGGGCCATGGAGACCCTGCCGGGCTTCCTGTCGCAGCGCCTTGGGGAGTAGGCCCTGTCTGCAAGCCGGCGGAATCGTATGGTGCCCCTTCCCCAGGGGATTTCCATGAATGTTTCCGCTTGCTCCTTGCAAACGCGGGAATATGTGGTATACTATACTCTGTATTTGTGTGTGCAAATCAACTCTCACCACAGAGGAGTATACAATAATGGGTTTAATTACGAAACTTTTCGGCACCTACAGTGAGCGGGAGCTCAAGCAGATCTACCCCATTGTGGAAAGGATCGAGGCCCTGGAGCCGGACTTCCAGGCCATGTCGGACGCCCAGCTCGCCGCCAAGACGCCGGAGTTCAAGTCCCGCCTGGAGCAGGGCGAGACCCTGGACGACCTGCTGCCGGAGGCCTTCGCCGCCGTGCGGGAGGCGGCCCAGCGTGTGCTGGGCCTGCGGCCCTACCGGGTGCAGCTGGTGGGCGGCGTGGTGCTCCACCAGGGCCGTATCGCCGAGATGAAGACCGGCGAGGGCAAGACCCTGGTGGCCACCCTCCCCGCCTACCTCAACGCCCTCACCGGCCGGGGCGTCCACATCGTCACGGTCAACGACTACCTGGCCAAGCGCGACAGCGAGTGGATGGGCAAGGTCTACCGCTTCCTGGGCCTGAGCGTGGGCCTCATCGTCCACGGGCTGACCTCCAAGCAGCGCCAGGAGGCCTACGCCGCCGACATCACCTACGGCACCAACAACGAGATGGGCTTTGACTACCTGCGGGACAACATGTCCCTCTACGCCCGGGAGCTGGTCCAGCGGGGCCACAACTTCGCCATTGTGGACGAGGTGGACTCCATCCTCATCGACGAGGCCAGGACCCCCCTGATTATCTCCGGCATGGGGGAGAAGTCCACCCAGATGTACGACATGACGGAGATGTTCGTCCAGGGCCTGAAGAAGCTGGTCATCGCCGAGACCGACGAGAAGGCCGAGGAGGACGTGAACATCGACGCGGACTACGTGGTGGACGAGAAGGCCCGCACCGCCACCCTCACCGCCCGGGGCATCGCCAAGGCGGAGGAGTTCTTCCACGTGGAGAACCTCTCCGACCCGGAGAACGCCACCACCAGCCACCACATCAATCAGGCCATCAAGGCCCACGGCGTCATGAAGCGGGACATTGACTACGTCATCAAGGACGGTCAGGTCATCATTGTGGACGAGTTCACCGGCCGGCTCATGTTCGGCCGCCGCTACAGCGAGGGCCTCCATCAGGCCATCGAGGCCAAGGAGCGGGTGAAGGTGGAGCGGGAGAGCAAGACCCTGGCCACCATCACCTTCCAGAACTACTTCCGCCTGTACAACAAGCTCTCCGGCATGACCGGCACCGCCCTCACCGAGGAGGAGGAGTTCGGCGCCATCTACAAGCTGGACATTGTGGAGATCCCCACCAACCGCCCCCTGGCCCGCGTGGACGACCACGACGTGGTCTACAAGACAGAGGCCGCCAAGTACCGGGCCGTCATCGAGCAGATCAAGGCGTGCCACGCCAAGGGCCAGCCGGTGCTGGTGGGCACGGTGTCCATTGAGAAGAACGAGCATCTCTCTAAGCTCCTGGCCAAGGAGGGCATCAAGCATAACCTCCTCAACGCCAAGAACCACGAGCGGGAGGCGGAGATTGTGGCCCAGGCGGGCAAGCTGGGGGCGGTCACCGTGGCCACCAACATGGCCGGCCGCGGCACCGACATCATGCTGGGGGGCAACGCCGAGTTCATGGCCAAAAACGACCTGCGCAAGGCGGGGCTCTCCGACGAGCTCATCGCCGAGGCCACCGGCTACGCGGAGACGGACAACCAGGAGATTCTGGAAGCCCGGCGCCTCTTTGCCGAGAGCATGGACAAGTACCGCGCCGAGATCGCCGGCGAGGCGGAGCGGGTCCGCGCCGCCGGGGGCCTCTTCATCATCGGCACCGAGCGCCACGACTCCCGCCGCATTGACAACCAGCTGCGGGGCCGCGCCGGCCGCCAGGGGGACCCCGGCGAGACCCGGTTCTACCTGAGCCTGGACGACGATCTCATGCGCCTGTTCGGCGGGGAGCGGATGACCGGCCTTATGGACCGTCTGGACATCGGCGAGGACGTCCCTATTGAAAACCGGATGCTCACCAAGGGCATTGAGAACGCCCAGACCAGCGTGGAGTCCCGGAACTTCCAGTCCCGGAAGAGCACCCTGGAGTACGACGACGTGATGAACAAGCAGCGGGAGATCATCTACGGCCAGCGCAAACAGGTGCTGGACGGCATGGACATCCGGGACGTGATCGTCAACATGATCTCCTCCATTATCACCAGCACCGTGACCACCGCCTTCGGGGACCAGAAGCGGCTGGACGACGAGGGGCGCCGGACCATGCTCTCCTCCCTGGAGGGGACCTTCTTCCCTAGGAACACCTTCCAGCCCACGGATGAGGCGCTGGCCGCCGCCGGCCCAGAGCAGCTCATCGAGATGTTCACCGGCAAGGCCATGGAGTTCTACGCCGCCAAGGAGGCGGAGATCGCCAAGGCCAAGGAGGCCAACCCCAACTTCCCGGACATGCGGGAGCTGGAGCGGGTGGTCATGCTCCAGGTAGTGGACGAGTACTGGATGGAGCACATCGACGCCATGCAGGATCTCCGCCAGGGCATCCGCCTGCGGGCCTACGCCCAGTCCAACCCCGTGGACGCCTACAAGGCCGAGAGCCTCCACATGTTTGAGGAGATGATCTCCGCCATCCAGGAGGAGACGGTGCGCCGGCTCTACTCGGTGCGCATCCGGAGCGACCAGGAGGTCAAGCGCCGGCAGGTGGCGGACCGGATCACCGAGGGGAGAGGCGACGGCACGGTGAAGAAGCAGCCCCGCCGGGTGCAGAAGATCGGCCGCAATGATCCCTGCCCCTGCGGCAGTGGGAAGAAGTACAAGCACTGCTGCGGCCGGAACGGGTAAAATGAGAAACCCTCCCGGGGAAGCATCCGCTTCCCCGGGAGGGTTTTCGCCGCAGCAATGAATTGGAGCCCTCTATTTCATCAGGTAGTTCCGAACCAATATCTGCATCAGCTCATCCCGGTCCACCTTGCGAATCAGGGTCCGGGCCTGATTGTGGTTGGTGATATAGGTGGGGTCCTCGGAGAGGATATAGCCGACGATCTGGTTGACGGGGTTGTAGCCCTTCTCCTCCAGAGCCTGGTACACCGTCAGCATAATCCGGTGGATCTCCGCATCCTGATCGACAACAAAGTCAAATTTCCGGGTAAAATCGTCCATCCCTGCACCACCCTCCTGAAAATGTCTTTTTTAGTATACTCGTTTTTCGCCCTCCTGTAAAGAGAAAAAACTGGAATGTTACAGAGATGTAATATTCGACAAATCTCTCCAGGTCATCAGACGGCCTTCTGGCGCCGGTTTTTGAAGATTTCACGGAAAAAGCCTCTTGTGAAACACATGTTTGTGTGGTATAATAGTACGCCAAGCAATATTTCGCGGGCAGGAGGGCGCTATGGGCGTTCATGACGGACATCGTGAGAGAAAAAAGACGCAGTACCGCCGCTGCGGCAGCGAGCCCTTTGCAGACCACGAGCTGCTGGAGCTGCTGCTGTTCTACGCCATCCCCCGTGTGGACACCAATCCTGCGGCCCACGCCCTCCTGGACCGCTTCGGCAGTCTTCAGGCCGTGTTCGCCGCCTCGGCGGACGAGCTTGCCCGCGTACCCCACATCGGCCCCAACGCCGCCCTGCTCATCAGCCTCATCCCCGCCCTCTACCGCCGGGCCATGGTCTCCGCCGCCAACAGCGAGGTTATCCTGGACACCCGGGCGCGGATGGGGGAGTACTTCCGGGAGCTGCTGTCCACGGAGCCCAAGGAGGTCATGTACCAGCTGTGCCTGGACGCCAAGGGCCGCCGGCGCAACATCTACCGGGTGGGAGAGGGGGATGTGGCCAGCGTGTCCCTCAACACCCGCCAGATCGTGGAGAACGCCATCAACTCCAAGGCCGCCATGGTGGCCCTGGCCCACAACCACCCCAGCGGCGTGCCCTTCCCCTCCCCGGAGGACCGGGACGCCACGCTGCGCATCCGGGACGCCCTGGAAATGATCGACGTGCGGCTGGTGGAGCACGTCATCGTGGCGGACAACGACTACATCTCCATGTGGGATTCCGGAATGATGCGGTGAAACGCCCGCCAATAACCAGCCTGCCGCCCGGCGCGGCGGCGGAAGGAGCAGCCAATGCCAGCATTTGAAGTCGTCTCCAGCTACACCCCCTCCGGCGATCAGCCCCAGGCCATCGAGAAGCTGGCCCGGGGCATTGAGGACGGCCTGCGGGAGCAGGTCCTCCTGGGCGTCACCGGCTCGGGCAAGACCTACACCATGGCCAAGGTCATCGAGGCCGTCCAGCGCCCCACCCTGGTGCTGGCCCACAACAAGATCCTGGCCGCCCAGCTGTGCGAGGAGTTCAAGGAGTTCTTCCCCAACAACGCGGTGGAGTACTTTGTCTCCTACTACGACTACTACCAGCCCGAGGCCTATATCGCCCACACCGACACCTTCATCGAGAAGGACGCCTCGGTCAACGAGGAGATCGACCGGCTGCGCCTGAGCGCCACCGCCTCCCTGCTGGAGCGGCGGGACGTGATCGTGGTGTCCTCGGTCAGCTGCATCTACGGCCTGGGGGAGCCGGACGACTTTGAAAAGATGATGATCTCCCTCCGGGTGGGGGCCAACATGGAGCGGGACGAGCTCCTCCGCCGACTGGTGGACATCCGCTATGAGCGCAACGACATCGCCTTTGAGCGGAACATGTTCCGGGTCCGGGGGGACACGGTGGAGCTCTGGCCCGCCTACTGGAAGGACAGCGCCATCCGGGTGGAGTTCTTCGGCGACGAGATCGACCGGATCAGCGAGATCAACCCCGTCACCGGAACCGTCACCCGCCGCCTCACCAACATCCCCGTCTGGCCCGCCAGCCACTACGTCACCAGCAAGGAAAAGATGGAGCGGGCCATCGGTGAGATCCAGCAGGAGCTGGAGGAGCGGGACCGCTGGTTTACAGAGCAGGGCAAGCTGGTGGAGGCCCAGCGGATCCGCCAGCGCACCAGCTACGATCTGGAGATGATGCGGGAGCTGGGCTACTGCAACGGCATCGAGAACTACAGCCGGGTCATCTCCGGCCGGCCCGTGGGCTCCCCGCCCCTGACCCTTATGGACTACTTCCCCGAGGACTTCATCCTCTTTGTGGACGAGAGCCACGTGACCCTGCCCCAGGTCCGGGCCATGTTCAACGGGGACCGGGCCCGGAAGGAGAGTCTGGTGGAGTACGGCTTCCGCCTGCCCTGCGCCTATGACAACCGGCCCCTGAAATTCGACGAGTTCCAGACCCGGTTCCATCAGGCGGTCTTTGTCTCCGCCACCCCGGCGGACTACGAGCGGGGACAGGCGGACCAGATCGTGGAGCTGGTCATCCGGCCCACGGGCCTGCTGGACCCCCGGGTGGAGGTGCGGCCGGTGGCCGGGCAGATCGACGATCTCATCGGGGAGATCAACGCCCGCAGCGCCCGGAACGAGCGGGTGCTGGTGACCACCCTCACCAAGCGGATGGCCGAGGATCTCACCGCCTACCTCACCAAGGCGGGCGTCAAGGTCCGCTACATGCACCACGACGTGGAGACCATCGAGCGGATGGAGCTGATCCGGGGCCTGCGGCTGGGGGAGTTCGACGTGCTGGTGGGCATCAACCTGCTGCGGGAGGGCCTGGACATGCCGGAGGTCAGTCTGGTGGCGATTCTGGACGCGGACAAGGAGGGCTTTCTGCGCAGCGAGACCAGCCTCATCCAGACCATCGGCCGGGCGGCCAGAAACGCCGACGGCCTTGTGATCCTCTACGCGGACACCGTCACCCGCAGCATGCGCTCCGCCATGGATGAGACGGAGCGGCGGCGGAAGCTCCAGAACGACTTCAACAAGGCCCACGGCATCGTGCCCAAGACGGTCATCAAGTCCGTGCGGGAGAGCCTGGAGCTGAGTGCGCCGGAGACGGAGAGCCAGCGGAAGTCCGGCAGGAAGCTGACCAAGCGGGAGCTGGAGGAGGAGATCGCCCGGACAGAGAAGCAGATGAAGGAGGCGGCGAAGATGATGGAGTTCGAGTACGCCGCCGTGCTCCGGGACCGGCTGATCGAGCTGCGGAAGGACGTGCGCTGATGGTGCAAAAGTACGGCCCCCACCTCTGTATTCTCCTGGGCGGCGCCTGCTGGGGGCTCCTGGGGCTGTTCAACCGGAGTCTGCTGGCCGGGGCCCTGGTCCCCAGGGACGTGGCGCTCATCCGCAATTTTGGGGGACTGCTGGCGCTGCTGGCGATACTCCTGCTGTTTGACCGGAGCGCGCTGAAAATCAACTGGCGGCATCTGCCCTGGTTTTTGGGCACAGGGATTGTCAGCGTTCTGCTGTTCACGCTCCTGTACTTCTCCTGCCAGCAGCAGTGCTCCCTGGCGGTGGCGGCGGTCCTGCTGTACACCGCGCCCACCTTTGTGGTGCTCACCAGCGCGGTATTATGGAAGGAGCCCGTCACCCGGCGGAAGCTGGCGGCCCTGGCGGCGGCGTTTCTGGGCTGCTCCTTTGTCAGCGGCGTCTGGAGCGGGGACGTGACCGTCACTGTCCAAGGGCTGCTCCTGGGCCTGGGCAGCGGCTTCTTTTACGCGATGTACTCCATCTTTGGCCGCTATGCCCTGGCGCACTACCAGCCCATGACAGTCACCTTTTACACCTTTGTGTTTGCGGGGCTGGGCTCCCTCCTGGTCTCCGATCCCCGCCGGCCGGCCGCCGCCCTGACCGCCGACAGCCGCCTGATCTGGCCCGCTCTGGGGCTGGTGGTTGTGTCCACCGTACTGCCCTACATCCTCTACACCAGGGGACTGGCGAGGGTGGAGAGCGGAAAGGCCGCTATCTTAGCCAGCGTGGAGCCCGTTGTGGCGGCTCTGGCCGGCGTGCTCGCCTTTGGCGAGCCGATGAACGTCTGGGTGGTTCTGGGGCTGGGGTGTATTGTGGTATCGGTCTATATTCTGCGGTGAGCGGGCCGCCCTGCTGCGGGGCCGGCTGACCGGGTTCCGGAAGGAAGCTTGTCAGCCACTGACCGGCGGCGGCGGGCTCCCGGGGAGCGGCCAGGGCCATGCCCAGGCGGACCCCCAGGGAGAAGACCTCCATGCCCCAGTCCAGGCGGACGCCGGTGGACAGGTCCTGGAAGGACAGCCGGTCATTTGCGGAAATGGGCAGCCCCTCGGCAAAGGCGCGGAGGATGGCCTCCTGGTCCCGCGCCATGTCTTTCAGCTCCGGTGCGGCGTAGCTGTCATATAGCCATTGGTAAATGTCGTTCATAATATGACCCTCTTGTTTTATGACAAATTTTGTCGTATATTTGCATTATAAACGAAAAATTATGTCGTGTCAAGAGGCACGAGGATAATCATGAAAAAGGGATTAGAGATTTTTGCGATTCGCTTGAAAGCGCTCCGGAAAGAGAAGGGCCTGAAGCAGTCCGATATGGGAGAGCTTCTCGGCTGTACCAGCCGAAATTATCAGAGAATGGAATATGGAGAGATCAACGTTCCCGCCACAACCCTGATCGCTTTAGCTGACTATTTCGGCGTATCCGTGGATTATCTGCTGGGACGAAAGGAAGAACAGGAGTAGGGGTACAGCATCAATTTTTCGATTGGCGTTGTGTATCAATAGGTGATGATATGAAAAATGAAAAACTTGTCGTATTTGGTAAAAGATTAAAAGAACTGCGGTTAGCTGCTAAGCGGACGCAGCCTGAAATGGGAAAATTTCTCGGCTGTACAGTAAGTAACTATCAGAAAATGGAATACGGCCAGATTAACATTCCAATTCTATCATTGATGGCCCTGGCCGACTATTTCGGTGTGACCACCGATGATTTGTTGGGACGGGAGTAATCCAGACGCAGATTTTTGTCGCCCATCGCACCCCCGATAATGCGTTGTAGGGGCGAGCATTGCTCGCCCGTAATGTCTCGAAGCCCACCGCGTTTTCGTCAAACGAACGCAGCCGCATCCGCCGGGCGTACCGCTGGCGGTGTACGTTGTCTGCGGGCGAGCAATGCTCG
>ERZ777011.668-NODE-668-length-49219-cov-5.637499_pt1 | contig 49219 bp, 46 predicted proteins | sample MGYA00374964_ERZ777011 | MGnify/ENA primary metagenome ERZ777011 (study PRJEB29310, sample SAMD00008975) | mouse gut metagenome | study: EMG produced TPA metagenomics assembly of the Metagenome analysis of fecal microbiota from mouse which was promoted...
GATTCCAACAGGTGAATGTTCTGATTTTCTTATTCCCGGAATACTTCTCTACCAAACGATCAAAGACACGACGGGGAAGAAAATCTGTAAGTTGAGCGAAGATATATTTGTCTTGATTCATTGTTTTGAGCTTTTGGGCAAAGCTAAAACAACTTTTCAATTCTAATCGTCACGCTCCAAAAAGATACATAATTATGCGATTATCAAAGATTTCAAAGAACAATGTTTGATTTAAAGTACCCACTAGTGACTTATTATAAGTATTTATCATTTATATTTCTGATAATAAACACTGATTTCTACCTGTCAGTGAGAGACCTTTACGGGATTTTCATTACCTTTGTATTTGGATTGAGGCAACTTTATCCCAGACATACGAAAAAATAAGAAGCGGTATGCTCTCTTGTAAGTCGAGAACGTAGGAAATTCAAGACACTCACAAGGATAGCATAGCGGTTCTCACGCATACGGCGTGGGCTGCTATACTACATTCGTGCATTTAGGTTTCCTACGACCTTTGACTTAGAATGTTGCATTGGTAGTCTACGTTTCTGCATTATAATAGCCTGCATCATCGAACTGTGGTGCATTTGATATATGAAGAATATTGAAGCAAATAAAGAACTCATAGCAGCGTGCGGACTCTACTGCGGCGCATGCCGTAAGTATCTGGTGGAAAAATGCTCCGGTTGCCATGAAAATGACAAGGCAACGTGGTGTAAGATACGGTCATGCGTCAGAAGTCAGGGTTTCCACACTTGTGCCGAATGTCATAAGGACGTGGCCGAGTGCAAGACGTATTCCAATTTCATCGGCAAGATATTCGCCTTCCTGTTCAAGTCAGACCGTGCGGCTTGCATCCGTTATATCCGCGAGCACGGCGAGCAGGCTTTCGCCGAGGAAATGACTAAACGTAAATGTCAGACAATAAAAAGGAAATAAAACTATGTCTATTATTGATATGATCGAAACAGACAGACTGGTCTTGCGTTCATGGTGCGAAGATGATATAGTGCCATTCTCTAAAATGAATAGCGATAAGGAGGTTATGGAGTATCTGCCCAAATGTCTTTCTTTGGAAGAAACTGTGCAGTTCTATAATCGTATAGTTGCCGAGCATGATAGGTTTGGCTACGGACTTTATGCTGTGGAAACAAAAAGCAGTGGCAGCTTTATAGGTTATGTCGGATTCCATAATTTTGATTTTGATGCGGAGTTTTCTCCCGGAGTTGAGATAGGCTGGAGGCTTGCCAAGGAGTATTGGGGTCATGGTTATGCTACCGAGGCTGCAAAGGCATGTCTTGATTTTGCTTTCCGGCGAAAACTGTTCGATAAGATATATTCTTTCACATCAATAGGCAACCATAGGTCAGAACGTGTGATGCAGAAAATAGGGATGAAACATCAAGGCTTCTTCCAGCATCCGTCATTACCTGACGGTCACAGATTAAAAGAGCATACACTTTATAAATTGGAACTATCGGAGACATATCAATAGAAAGCGACAGACTGACCGCTGAACAGAAGAAACAGCTTATAGAGCGGCTGACAGCGACAGCCTCCGAGATAACCCATATCCCGGAGCAGTTTTTCACCGTTACAATCAAGGAATTGCCTGATGAAAACCTCGGAATAGGTGGTAAGTCGATAGACGAGATTAAACGCAACTACAAACCATGAGCTTGACATTACGCCCATACCAACTTTCGGATGCCACGGTGATTACGTCGTGGCTCAAAAGCGAATACCTTATGCGCTAATGGTGTGCCGATACAATCGCGGTACAAAAATACTCCGAAAAGGACGAATCGCCAACAGATGAAAATCTCGTTTGTTAAAATCTATTAGCTGAAAAATCAAGATATTATAACGCCGATTTTTGTCGCCGTTTTGCCCTCCGAAACTCCATGTGAGATTCTGATAGTCGATTAAGCGGCTGTCATGCAATACTTTTTGCTGTTCGTTTTGGTTTCACTCTGATGTTCACTCGAAAAATGAAATATTTTTCCGTTGAAAGAGTTTCATTGGTTAATAAAAACGGCCTTGAAAGTTGTAATGTTTTTTTGTATGAAAGTAAAAATAAGGACTATTCGTTTTTGCATTCAAGCTTTTTTATGTACCTTTGCAAATAGGACAAAATACTTACCGGATGATAGATTTCAATGCGATACCATCCCCGTGTTATGTGATGGAAGAAGAGTTGCTCCGCCGTAACTTGGCGCTGATCAAAAGCGTGAAGGAACGGGCAGGTGTTAATATAATCTTGGCTTTTAAGGCATTTGCAATGTGGAAAGCATTTCCGATTGTGCGTGAATATATCCCATACTCGACTGCAAGTTCAAAGTTTGAAGCTCAGTTGGCTTTCGAGGAGATGGGGAGCCGGGCACATACTTATTCGCCAGCCTATACGGAAGCGGATTTTCCTGCAATTTTAAAATACAGTAGCCATGTGACATTCAATTCGCTTGCGCAATTCGAACGGTTTTATCCAATGGTGCAGGCAGATGGAAGCAAGGTCTCGTGCGGTTTACGTATCAATCCGGAATATTCGGATGTCGAAACGGATTTGTATAATCCGTGTGCGCCGGGTTCCCGGATGGGAGTGGTCTGTGACTTGTTAGGGGATCGGTTGCCGGAGGGAGTCGAAGGGCTGCATTTCCATACGCTTTGTGAATCGGATTCGTATGATCTGGAGAAGACTTTAGGAGAGGTGGAAAAACGTTTCGGTCGTTTCCTGTCGCATATCAAATGGTTGAATATGGGAGGCGGACATCTGATGACGCGGAAGGGGTACGATACGGAGCACCTGATCGGGCTGTTGCAGGCGTTCAAAGCCAAATATCCGAATCTTGAAATTATAATGGAACCGGGAAGCGCATTTGCCTGGCAAACCGGATTTTTGCTGACGACGGTAGTGGATATCGTGGAGAATCATGGTATCAAAACAGCGATTATCGATGCTTCTTTTACCTGTCATATGCCGGACTGTCTGGAAATGCCTTATAAACCGGTGATTCGCGGGGCTATAGAGCCGGAGAAAGGAAAACCTGTCTATCGTATCGGGGGAAACAGTTGCCTGAGCGGTGATTATATGGGCGACTGGTCTTTCGATCAGCCTTTGAAAGTGGGTGATAAATTGGTATTCGAAGATATGATCCATTATACTGTTGTCAAAACGACCATGTTTAACGGAATCCCGCATCCCTCCTTGGCTTTGTGGAGCAAGGAAGGTCGACTTGTGATGTACAGGGAGTTCGGTTATGAAGATTACAAGGCGAGAATGGACTGAGAAATGGAGAATTGAAAATTGTCAATTATTTAGTAATTTAGCGCACTTATTTAGGAAATAAATTAAGCAGTATAAAATATGGGTATTTTTAGCTTTTTCAGTAGGGAAAAAAAGGAAACTCTGGACAAAGGGTTATCTAAGACAAAAGAAAATGTATTTTCAAAGATTACCAGAGCCATTGCCGGCAAGAGCAAGGTGGACGACGAGGTCTTGGACAATCTGGAAGAGGTGCTGATCACTTCCGATGTCGGAGTAGATACTACGCTGAAAATCATTTCCCGTATCGAAGACCGCGTAGCCAGAGACAAATACGTGACAACTGCTGAATTGACGGCGATCCTGCGTGAAGAGATCGCTTCCCTGCTTACGGAGAACCATACGGAAGACCTGGAGTCGTTTACGGTTCCGGAAGACAGAAAGCCGTATGTCATCATGGTCGTAGGCGTGAACGGAGTAGGCAAGACGACCACGATCGGCAAATTGGCTTATCAATTCAAGAAAGCCGGCAAGAATGTGTATTTGGGTGCTGCCGATACGTTCCGTGCCGCAGCCGTGGAGCAATTGGTAATTTGGAGTGAGCGGGTAGGAGTGCCTGTCGTGAAACAGAAGATGGGCTCTGACCCTGCCTCGGTGGCATTCGACACGTTGAGTTCGGCAAAAGCGAACGGGGCGGATGTGGTAATCATCGATACTGCCGGCCGCCTGCATAACAAGATCAATCTGATGAATGAGCTGACCAAGATCAAGAATGTGATGAAAAAAGTGGTTCCTGATGCACCGCACGAAGTCTTGTTGGTATTGGACGGGTCGACCGGGCAAAACGCGTTTGAACAAGCCAAGCAGTTTACTGCCGCAACCGAGGTGAATGCCTTGGCGGTTACTAAGTTGGACGGTACGGCCAAAGGGGGTGTCGTGATCGGTATTTCGGATCATTTCCGTATCCCTGTCAAGTATATCGGTTTGGGAGAAGGGATGGAAGACCTTCAGGTATTCAATCGGAAAGAATTTGTAAACTCCCTTTTCGGAGAATAAAAAGGGTACTTGTGCCATCAAAATATGAGAAAAAATAAAGTAGATATTATAACGTTGGGATGTTCTAAGAACCTGGTGGATTCGGAACAGCTTTTGCGTCAGTTCGTGGCGAACGGGTATACTGTCGAACATGATCCCCACAAGATCAACGGTGAAATCGTCGTTGTGAACACATGCGGATTTATCGGAGATGCCCAGGAAGAGTCGATCAATATGATACTCGATCTGGGGGAAGCCAAGAAGAGAGGGAAAATCGGTAAACTGTTTGTCATGGGATGCCTTTCCGAGCGGTTCCTCAAAGACTTGGAAAAGGAGTTGCCGGAAGTCGATCATTTCTATGGAAAGTTCAATTGGAAAGAGTTACTGAACGATTTAGGTAAATCCTACTACCGGGAGCTGGCAGCCGACCGTGTTTTGACGACTCCCCGGCATTATGCCTACTTGAAGATCGCCGAAGGATGTGACCGTACCTGTTCGTACTGTGCCATTCCGATCAGTACGGGGCATTACCGGTCCATACCGATGGAAGAGATCGAGAAAGAAGTGCGCTTGTTGGTGAAACAAGGTGTGAAAGAATTTCAAGTGATCGCCCAAGATTTGACTTATTACGGTCAAGATTTGTATAAGCGCCATGCGTTGCCGGAACTGGTGGAGCGTATCTCCGATATTGCGGGAGTGGAATGGATTCGTCTGCATTACGGTTATCCCTCCCGTTTCCCATACGACTTGCTCAGGGTTATGCGTGAGCGCGATAATGTCTGTAAATATATGGATATCGCTCTTCAACATATCAGTGACCCGATGTTAAAGAAAATGCGTCGTAACATCACGAAAGAAGAAACGTATGCCTTGATACGCCGGATGCGGGAGGAAGTCCCCGGTATTCATCTGCGTACGACATTGATGGTCGGCCATCCGGGGGAAACCGAACAGGATTTTGAGGAACTGGTCGAATTCGTAAAGAAAGCTCGTTTCGAACGCATGGGGGCCTTTGCTTACAGCCATGAGGAAGGAACTTATTCGTTTAAACATTATGCCGATGATGTCGATCCGGAAGTCAAACAAGACCGTTTGGACTATTTGATGCGTATACAGGAAGGCATTTCGGCCGAAGTGAACGGTTCCAAGGTCGGAAAAGTATTCAAGGTGATAATCGATCGGGAAGAAGAGGGCTTCTATGTCGGCCGTACGGAATTCGATTCTCCGGAAGTCGATCCGGAAATCCTTGTTTCTAAAGAAAAACCGTTGATTAGCGGGATGTTTTATAACGTGCGGATTGACGATGCGCAGGCTTTCGACCTGTATGGGAGCGTGCTTTGATATATAAACTGTAGAGATGTTTGGCGGTTTACGAAAAACAACGAATATAGCTGCATAATCTTTTAATGGATGGGAATATGAAAAATAAGGAACTGGTTACTGAACTTGCCACCCGTATGGGATGGACTGCGCAGGAAGTTACCGAGATGCTTTCTGTCCTGAGTTCCGTAGTCGGTTCTCGTCTGATAGATAACGATATTATCTATTTGCAGGGCTTCGGTCAGTTCGAGGTGAAAAAGAAAGCGGAACGGATCGCGGTCAATCCTTCGAACGGCAAACGGTATTTGGTTCCTCCTAAGCTTGTTCCGGTGTTTAAGCCCGGAACGACTGTCAAGAATAAACTTAAAGAATTAGGCGACCATGAATAACCGACTGACGATACAGGAACTGGCCGGCCTGTTGGCCGATTATACGGGAAAAGACGCGAATAGTTCCGAACTTTTTTTGAGGGAATTCATAGCGGTCGTATCGGAGGGTGTCTATACGGATAAGCTGGTAAAGGTCAAAGGCCTTGGCACTTTTAAAATTATTCTTGTGGAGAAACGTGAAAGCATCCATGTGAATACAGGCGAACGTTTCGTGATCCCAGGACATTATAAGTTTTCTTTCCTGCCCGACAAGGAGTTGCGGGAACTTGTCAATAAGCCGTTTTCTTTTTTTGAAACAACCGAATTGGGCGAGAATGTCGATTTTACCGATATGGATGTCGTGGCGGATGAGCCGGAAACCAAAGAGGCGGAAGACGAGTCGACCGAGGAAATGATACTCGAAGAAAGATGTCTTCTCGAAGATGAACATTTGCTCCGGGGAGAGGAGATGGTTATCCCTTCGGAAGAAAAACTTGCTATATCTCCGGAAGGAACATCTGTCGGACAATCTGAATCTGTGGGAGAGGAGACATCTGAACTTGTAGTTGACGAATCTCCTGATGAGTGCAGGCCGGAAAGTCCGGTTGAAGAGGAAAAAGCCGGATCGGACGTGGAAAGAAAGAAAAAACATGCAAAGCGGATTCCCCTTCTTGTTATATTTGTATTTTTTCTTGTCCTGTTCAATATCGGGCTTTATCTGAACCGCTTCCATTTTTTCGGGGCGGATGAGAAAACTCCTGTTTTAAAGGAGGGTCCTGTCGTTTCGACAGAAGAAGATACCCTGCTGTTTGAGCCGGAAGAGGCCGGAGAGCAGGAGCTTGTGACACAAACCGATTCATCAACCGTCGTAATCGACACGACTTCCGTACCGGTCGGCCGGGAAGCTCCCCCTTTCATGGAAGAAATAGCGGAGGTCAGGCCGGAAGCCGTTTCATCTCCGGTCATCGCTCGTGTCAAGATTGAACGGGGAAGCCGCCTGACGTTGATTTCTCTGAAATATTACGGAAGCAAGTTGTTCTGGGTATATCTCTACGAGTATAACAAAGCCATCATAAAAGATCCGAATAACGTGCCGATCGGCACTACCATCGAAGTGCCCGCGCCGGAAGTGTACGGCATTGACTGTCGAGATCGTTCTTCCGTTGAAAAAGCCGCTGCCCGTCAGACTGAGATATTGAGTGGCCGACTGTGACGAATCCGGTCACTTCCGTGCAGGTTAGTATTATTTAACTGCGAAAGTGTAGAAGACGAATTTAACATTTCTAATTTTGTGCAGTTTAAAAAAAGCAAGTAAGAACAGTAACAATATAATTGAAGAAAATCTATGAGTCAGACAGTAGACATTCGTGAGTTGAACGAGCGGATTGAAAGTAAAAGTTCGTTTGTGAACATGATTACGATGGGTATGGACCAGGTAATTGTTGGACAGAAACATTTGGTTGAATCGTTATTGATCGGTCTGCTTTCAGATGGCCATATCCTGCTTGAAGGTGTGCCGGGATTGGCAAAGACTTTGGCCATCAAGACACTGGCATCATTGATCGATGCGAAATACAGTCGTATCCAGTTCACACCGGACTTGTTGCCGGCCGATGTAATCGGTACGATGATTTATAGTCAGAAAAGCGAGGAGTTCCAAGTTAAGCAAGGTCCCGTCTTCGCTAATTTTGTATTGGCGGATGAAATCAACCGTGCTCCGGCAAAGGTACAGAGTGCCCTTCTGGAAGCGATGCAGGAACGTCAAGTGACAATCAGCGAAAACACATACAAGTTGCCGTCTCCTTTCTTGGTAATGGCGACTCAGAACCCGATCGAGCAGGAAGGGACTTATCCGCTGCCGGAAGCACAGGTAGACCGTTTCATGCTGAAGGTCATTATCAACTATCCGAAGAAAGAAGAAGAGAAGCTGATTATCCGTCAGAATATCTCGGGCGTGAAGCCGGAAATCAAACCGATCTTAAGCAAGGATGAAATTCTGGAGGCACGCAAGATCGTCCGTGAAGTTTATTTGGACGAAAAGATCGAACGTTATATCGTGGATATTGTGTTTGCCACCCGTTTTCCGCAGGAACATGGTTTGGCAAACCTTTCCAACATGATCTCTTTCGGAGCCTCCCCGCGTGCATCCATCAACTTGGCATTAGCTGCTCGTGCGTATGCCTTTATCAAGCGCAGAGGATATGTGATCCCCGAAGATGTCCGTGCCGTGTGCCATGACGTGATGCGTCATCGTATCGGTTTGAGCTACGAGGCGGAAGCCAATAATCTGACTACCGAAGAGGTGATCAGCGAAATCCTGAACAAAGTCGAAGTACCTTAATAATTGACAACCGTCAATTGGATGATATGGAAACAAGTGAACTATTAAAGAAGGTCCGACGGATTGAAATAAAGACTCGCGGCTTGTCTCGCAATATTTTTGCAGGGCAATACCATTCTGCCTTCAAAGGGCGTGGTATGGCGTTCAGTGAGGTACGCGAGTATCAATACGGAGACGATATCCGCGATATCGACTGGAACGTGACCGCCCGTTACGTCCGCCCATACGTGAAGGTGTTTGAAGAAGAGCGGGAACTGACGGTGATGTTGCTGATCGACGTGTCGGGAAGTAGGGACTTTGGTTCCGTGAATGTAATGAAGAAAGAGGTCATTACGGAGATTGCCGCCACGCTTGCCTTTTCGGCTATCCAGAACAACGATAAGATCGGTGTGGTGTTCTTCTCCGACAAGATAGAAAAGTTTATTCCTCCCCAAAAAGGGAAGAAACATATCTTGTATGTCATTCGCGAACTGATCGACTTCCAACCGGACAAGAAGCAGACCAATATCGCACAGGCACTAAAGTATCTGACTAACGCGATCAAGAAGCGCTGTACGGCTTTCCTGATCTCCGACTTTATCGACAAGGACGGTTTTAAGGAAGCCTTGACGATTGCCAACCGCAAGCATGACGTGGTGGCCATACAGGTGTATGACCGCCGCGAGACGGAACTGCCGGCTGTAGGGTTGATGAAGATCAAGGATGCGGAGACCGGACAGGAACGTTGGATAGACAGCTCGTCCGCTCGTGTACGGGCCGCCTATAAGGAATGGTGGGACCGCCGGCAGGCTGCCATGAACGATTCGTTTAAAAAATGCCGTGTCGATTCGGTTTCCGTCCGTACGGAAGATGATTATGTGAAAGCATTAATTGCTCTTTTTGACAAACGTAATTAAAGCAAACAAATGAAATCAATAAAGAAAAGCATTCTGTTACTTGCACTTGCCGGTGGAATGTATCTGCCCGGCGGGAAAGTGTATGCGCAGCAGACACTCGTTGACGTCCGTGTCGACTCTGCCGCCATATTGATCGGAGAGCAGACTGTTTTACATTTGACGGTAACGACAGACAAAGATAAACCTGTTCGGCTTGTCATCCCGCGTGACACGTTGATGGCAGGGGTGGAGGTCCTGGAAATCCCGAAAGCGGACTCTGTCTTGATCGAAAACGACAGGTTGCTGATCAAGCAGGACTTGCTGGTGACTTCTTTCGATTCATCCCTTTATCTGCTGCCTCCGTTCATGGTGATCGACGGAGCGGATACTGTCTACTCCAACCAGGTGGCCTTGAAGGTTTCGACTGTTCCTGTCAATGCCGACAAGCCGGAGGAATTTTACGATATCAAAAGCGTCTGGAAGCCGCCTTTTGTATTGGCCGATTATTATCCTTGGATATTCGGCGTGCTGCTGGTACTGTTCCTGATCTGTGTAGTGGCTTACGTGATCAAACGGATGCGTAACCGCCAGTCCATCCTTCCGTTCAAGAAGGAGGAACCGAAACTACCGCCTCACGAACAGGCAATCAAGGAACTCGACGAGATCAAGCAGCAGAAGCTCTGGCAACAGGGTCGCAGCAAAGAGTATTATACGTTGATTACGGATACGTTGCGCCGTTATATTGTGGATCGTTTCGGTATCAATGCGATGGAAATGACTTCCGGCGAGATACTTGATATCATCCGCAAGCAGCAGGAGGCGGCATCTGTCCGTGAAAGCTTGAGGCAGATCATGCAACTGGCCGATTTCGTGAAGTTCGCGAAACTGCATCCGTTGCCCGACGAGAACGACTTGAGCATGACGAATGCTTATCAGTTCATTAATCAGACGAAGGTGGAAACTGTAGTCGAACCGGAGCCGGATTCTTTGTCGGCCGATGACGCAGCCCACCGTTTCGATGAGACGCAAACCGATACAACGAACGATTCAAATAGAAGGAAAGAATAAGATGGTATTTGCAAATCCTACATATCTGTATTTGTTATTATTGCTGATCCCGATGATCGGATGGTATATTTACAAGTTGAGCAAGAACCAGGCCAGTTTGCAGGTATCGTCGACGGAGGGTTTCGATGCCCCGGGAGCAAGCTCTTGGAAGGTCGGGCTCCGGCACGTCCCTTTCATCTTGCGTATGGCGGCGGTGGCGGTGCTGATCGTGATATTGGCGCGTCCGCAGTCGACCGACAGTTGGCAGAATACTTCGACGGAAGGTATTGATATCGTGCTGGCAATGGATATCTCGACCAGTATGATGGCGCAGGACTTGAAGCCGAACCGTTTGGAAGCGTCTAAAGATGTGGCTTCCGCCTTTATCAATGGCCGCCCGAACGATAATATCGGTTTGGTTGTATTTGCGGCGGAGAGTTTCACGCAATGTCCGTTGACAACCGATCATGCGGTCTTGTTGAACCTCTTCAAGGATGTCCAGCCGGGTATTATCCAAGACGGAACGGCGATCGGCCTGGGATTGGCGAATGCAGTCAGCCGTATCAAGGACAGCCAAGCAAAGTCGAAAGTCATCATCTTGCTGACGGACGGTGTGAACAACCACGGCGAGATCGCTCCGGTGACAGCTGCCGAGATCGCCAAGACGTTTGGTGTCCGTGTCTATACGATCGGTGTCGGGACGCAGGGCAAGGCTCCTTATCCGTTCCAGACGGCCTTCGGTGTTCAGTACATGGATATTGACGTGGATATCGACGAACCGACGTTGAAACAGATCGCCGCTACGACTGGCGGACAGTATTTTCGTGCGACGGACAATGCCAGCCTGAAAGCGATCTATTCGGAAATCGACAAGATGGAGAAGACGAAAATCAGCGTGCAGGAATACAGTAAAAAGCAGGAAGAGTACAAGAATTGGGCTATCCTGTTGTTCGCGTTGTTGCTGGTTGAGATATTATTGAGAAATACATTGTTAAGAAATATACCGTAAATATAAAAGGCTTATGTTTCGTTTTGCACATCCGGACTTTTTATACTTGCTTTTTTTGCTTCCCGTACTGGTTGCATTCTATGTATATGCAATCGTCTTGAAGAAGAAGGCAATCAAGAAATATGGTAATCCCGAATTGTTGACAGAGTTGATGCCGGAGGTTTCTCCCAAGCGTCAGCATCTGAAGTTTTGGCTGTTGTTCGGAGCCATTACGATGGTTATCATAATCATGGCCGGACCGCAGTTCGGTTCCAAACTGGAGAAAGTGAAGCGTCAGGGAGTGGAGATTATGGTTTGCCTGGACGTATCCAATTCGATGTTGGCGGAAGATGTCTCGCCCGACCGGCTGTCCAAGGCCAAACAGATGTTGTCCAAGCTGACGGACGGCTTTTCAGATGATAAGGTCGGACTGATCGTTTTCGCGGGAGATGCTTTCACACAGCTCCCTATTACTTCCGATTATGTCTCGGCCAAGATGTTCCTTTCATCCATCAACCCGTCAATGGTGTCGACACAAGGCACGGCTATCGGTGCTGCCATCAATCTGGCAGTGCGTTCCTTTACGCCAAGCGAGACGTCCGATAAGGCGATTATCCTGATTACCGATGGCGAGAACCACGAAGACGATGCCGTGAAAGCTGCTACCGCAGCAGCAGAAAAAGGCATTCATGTGAACATTGTCGGCATGGGGAATCCGAAAGGTTCTCCAATCCCGGTAGATGGCAGCAACAATTACATGAAGGACAAGGAAGGAAACGTCGTGATCACGAAACTGAATGAAGAGATGTGCCAGGAGATTGCGGTTGCCGGTCACGGGACGTATGTCCGTGCCGATAATACGAATTCTGCGCTTCGTGCACTTCAGAAAGAGATCGATAAGATGAATAAATCGGAACTGGAAAGCAAAGTCTATTCGGAATATGACGAACGTTTCCAGACATTTGCCTGGATCGCATTGATCCTGCTTCTGGTGGAGTTCATGACACTGGACCGCAAGAACCGTATATTCAGAAAAGTAAAATTATTCTCTTAATGCTATGGACAAGATGAAACGTATGCGAAAATCGATTATGTGGACGGCTGCATTCATGTTCTGCAGTGGGGCGATGTTTGCCCAGAAAGCGGAACGTAAGAATGTGAGGGAGGGGAATAAACTTTATGAGGCGGAAAAGTTTACCGAGGCGGAAATCGCCTACCGGAAAAGTTTGGAAGTGAACCCGCGTTCATCCGAAGGAACTTATAACCTGGGGAACGCCTTGTATAAACAGAAGAAATTCCCCGAAGCTGCCGAACAGTATCAGTTGATAGCCGGACAAGGAGAGAAGATGATCGAAACTCCCGAAGGCAAAGCCCGTCTGGCTGAAATTTATCATAATGTCGGAAATATCGGCATGCAGAATAAAGAGTATGCCAAAAGTGTAGAAGCTTACAAACAATCTTTGCGGCTGAACCCGAAAGATGATGAAACCCGTTATAATTTGGCGTTGGCACAAAAGTTGTTGCAGGACCAGCAGGACCAGCAGAATGAAGATCAAAATCAGGATCAGAACGAGGACAAGAATGAAGATCAGGATAAACAGGATCAACAGCAGCAGAATCAGGACCTGCAACAACAGCAGGATGACAAGAAGCAGGACAAGACGCAGGAACAACAACCGCAGCAGCAAGAGCAGATGAGCAAAGATAATGCCCAGCAGATGTTGGACGCTTTCCTGCAGGATGAAAAAGACACTCAAGAGAAAGTGAAGAAAGCGCAAGCACAACAGCAACAGCGCCGTCGCACGAATAAGGAGTGGTAAACGGAATTTTGAATTTAAGAAGTAAGATTTAAAAATTAAAAAATAAGAATTGAGGAATGAGGAAATTAGTTTTCTTATTTGTTCTCTTTACAACTTTCGGAGTGGTAGCCGGGGCTGCGGATGTGGTGTTCAAGGCTTCTGCTCCGGAAGCTGTCGTTATGGGAGAAACTTTCAGATTGTCGTACACGGTGAACGGAGAAGGAAAGGATTTGCGTGTACCGGAATTGGCAGATTTCGAGGTACTGTATGGACCGGCGGTCTCGACAAGCCACAGTACCCAGATGATCAATGGTAACGTGACATCTGAAACGACAAACACGTATACATATACCTTGCAATCGAAAAAAGAAGGGACTTTCAACATCGCTCCGGCGACGATCAAGGTAAAAGGAGCCAACTACACTTCCAATGCGTTGGTCGTAAAGGTCCTTCCGGCGGATAAGGCGGAAGAGGTCTCCAAGGAGAACGGCAGGAGTGGAACTGCCGCGGTTGGGAAAGATGATCTTTTCATTATGGCCGCGTTGTCCAAAAAAAGCGTCTATGAGCAAGAGGGTTTTCTGGTGACTTATAAGTTATATGCTAATCCGAGAAAGGCGAATGTGGTGGGTATAAATCAAGTTAAGTTGCCGGAGTTTGAAGGTTTCCTTACTCAGGAAGTCGAATTGCCTCAGAACAGGCAGTTGGTTTTGGAAAATTATAACGGGAAAAATTATGGGACTTTTATCATACGGCAAGCGGTCTTGTATCCGCAACGTTCGGGCAAGATCACAATTCCGGGGGGAAGCTTGGATGTCGCCATGCGTGTGCAGGTTGCAACCACGAGACCGAGGAGCGTTTTCGATTTCTTTGAAGACAATGGGGGCTACACGGATGTGAACAAGTCGGTGTCTATTTCTCCCGTATCGGTTGAAGTCAAACCTTTGCCGTCCGGAAAACCAGCCTCTTTCTCCGGTGCAGTCGGCAATTTTACCATGACTTCGAGCATCAGTTCCGACCGGATGAAGACGGATGATGCCGTTACTTTGAAAGTGAAGATTTCCGGAAACGGAAACATCAAACTGGTTAAGAATCCCGAAGTCGTTTTCCCGAACGATTTCGATATATATGACCCGAAAGTGGATGTCGATGTCAAGACGACCACGGCAGGTTCTTCCGGCACGAAGACAATCGAATACATGGCTATCCCACGTTATGCAGGTGATTTCGAAATTCCGTCTATCGCATTCTCTTATTTCGATACGAAGACAGGTTCTTATAAGGCGATTACATCCGAACCGTACAAGTTGCATGTAGAGCAGGGTAAGGGTGGGGGAACGTCTCCTGTCGTTTCCAACTTCAGCAACAAGGAAAGCGTGAAGTACTTGGGGCAGGATATCCGTTACTTGAAGGTGAAAGGGGTTCGTTTCGTCCCTAATAATGAATTGTTTTTCGGCTCTTTCATGTACTATATGTGCTATCTGATCCCGGCAATCCTGTTCGTCGTTTTCTTCTTTATCTATCGCAAGCAAGTGAAAGAAAACTCCAACTTGGCTTTGGTCCGTACGAAGAAAGCCAATAAGATGGCAGTAAGACGTCTTAAAAATGCCGGCAAGTTGATGAAGGAAAATAAGAAAGAAGAGTTTTATGACGAAGTGCTTCGTGCCTTGTGGGGCTACCTGAGCGACAAGTTGAGCATCCCGCAGGCCGACTTGGCAAAAGACAATGTCGAGGCGGAACTGGCGAGGTACGGTGTGGACGACGCTTTGACCAAAGAATTTATGGATATCCTGAACACTTGCGAGTTTGCCCGCTATGCTCCGGCACAGGCCTCGGATGCGATGGATAAATTATATGAACAGACAGTGGATGCCATTGGTAAAATGGAAAATACAATTAAAAAGTAACGCGATGAAGATGAATATAAGTATAAATATGAAAAAGGTCGTATTCTTCCTCTTGGTTCAATTCGTCGTCTTGGGAGTATCTGCCCAGGAGGTGGCGGTCAAAGAGGCGGAAGTTGCTTATACAAAAGAAGACTATGGCAAGGCTATCGAACTTTATGAAGGACTTCTGAATGCTCATGGCGAATCGGCTGAGATCTACTATAACCTGGGGAATGCCTATTATAAGGAGAACAAGATCGCACCGGCCATATTGAATTACGAGCGGGCTTTGTTGTTGGAGCCGGGTGACGGGGATATCCGTTTCAATTTGCAGTTGGCACGCCAGAAGTCGGTCGACAAAATCGAGCCGGTGGGTGATTTCTTCCTCCATCGTTGGTTCGACAAGGTGCAGAACATGGGGGCTGCCGATTCGTGGGCGCAGACCGGTATCGTTTGTTTTATTCTTTTTATCGGTTGCTTGATCCTGTTCTTCTTCTCCAAATGGATTCATTTGAAAAAGATCGGGTTTTATCTGGGGCTGGTATTTCTGGTGTTGGTTATCTTTGCCAACATCTTTGCCGGAAACCAGAAGGACGAGTTGGTAAACCGGAAAAGTGCGATCGTATTTGCTCCGACAGTGACGGTGAAAAGTTCTCCCGATGCAAGTGGAACCGACTTGTTTATTCTGCATGAAGGAACAAAGGTTTCCGTCAAAAGCAAGTTGGGAGACTGGAATGAAATAGAAATGGAAGATGGAAATGTAGGATGGATGCCGAGTAAAGACATGGAAATCATTTAAAATTTATGATTTATCATCGACGCATCAATCATAAATCACAAATCTCCTTTTTCAATGGTTGAAAAAATACTAATTTACGAACGCGACGCGTTCTTTGCGCTTAACGGCAGCGACTCTGCTTTTCTGGATCGTTTTATGTGGATATTCACAGGAAAGGCAGTTTGGCTGCCGTTGGTCTTTCTGATCCTGCTGGTTCTGGTCTATAAAAAGAACTGGCGCGAATCGTTATTGATCCTGTTGGCGATCGTGCTGGTCGTTACGTTGTGCGACCAGTTTGCATCCCATGTCTGTAAACCAATCTTTACCCGTTTCCGCCCGACTCATCATCCTGATTTTGCGGATCAGGTGAAAACTGTTTTCGGATATCGGGGGGGGCTTTACGGATTTATATCCAGCCATGCAGCTAATGCTTTCGGTTTTGCGACCCTTATGGCGCTGGTTATGCGGGATAAACTGTTCGGATGGACGATCTTTTCTTGGGCGGCTCTTACCGCTTATACGCGGGTTTACCTCGGAGTCCATTTTATTTCGGATATCGTGCCGGGTGCTATTTCGGGTGTGTTATTCGGTTATCTGGTCTATAAACTTTATTCTTTCAGCCGTTCAAAGTTGCCATCTATGGACGCGAACAATCGGGAACCGCTGTATTCGAAGAGGCGTATCCGTCTCATAGTCTATGCAATATATGCGACGATCCTGGTTATTGTCATTTTTAATGTACCGCTTGCAGCTTGCCTGCAAAAGTGATATATGTCGTAAAGCATATTTATAATTTTGTTGCTGTAATTTATAATGACTAAGTTAGTGGCACGAAATTAAACAAAGTAATTAACCTTCAAAATAAGGAAGCCATGACAAAAACTATTACATTTAATGAACTTCGCAGATTGAAAGACAGCCTGCCTGACGGAAGCACTCATCGTATTGCTGATGAACTGGGAATCTCTGTTGAAACGGTTCGCAACTATTTCGGCGGGCATAACTTCAAAGATGGAAAAAGTTGTGGAATACATATTGAACCGGGGCCTGACGGAGGTTTGGTCGTATTAGATGATACCACAATATTTGAACGTGCTTTGCAGATACTTGCTGAAAATGAAGAAGTATCGGAAGCACAACAAGCGTAAAGAAATTCATTTTCACACAGAAATCCCATAGCTGAATCTAAAAAGACGCTGTGGGATTTTTTTATTCAACATTTAGTGATTTCCGATTGTTTCATTTATAAAAAACACACGAGTATGGAAGATAAATTAGTAACGTTAGCGATTCACACGTTCGAGAAAGCTCAGATTCTCAAAACGATTCTTGAAACAGAGGGGATAGAAGTCTGCATACACAATGTAAACCAAATCCAACCGGTTGTTTCGGCTGGTGTACGTGTGCGAATTAAAGAAAGCGATCTGCCTCACGCCTTGCGTATCATCGAAGACAGCAAATGGCTTAGCGAAGATGCCGGACAAGAGGAAAAAGCCGGTCCCGAGGAAAAGAAGATATTGATACCGATAGACTTTTCCGATTATTCTATCAAAGCGTGTGAATTGGGAATCAACCATGCCCGTAAGATCGGAGCCGAAGTGATGATCATGCACGCCTATTTCAGTCCCTATTTCCCGTCCGCTATTCCGTTGAACGACACGCAGGCTTATCAGGTGAACGAAGAGACGGCACAAAATGTCCTGAAGCGGGTTCGGATCGACATGGAAAACATCTGTACGCTGCTCAATCGCAAGATACAATCGGGGGAACTGCCTCCGGTGAAATACGATTATGTACTGCGTGAAGGCCTGCCGGAGGAAGAGATCATTGCCTATAGCAAGGAATACCGTCCGTCGTTGATCGTGATGGGAACTCGGGGAAAAAGCCAGAAAGACATAGACCTGATCGGCAGTGTCACGGGTGAAGTGATCGAGGTGAATAAGGTTCCTGTCCTGGCCATTCCCGAAAATGTGCCATTCGATGATTTGAGCGAAGCCAAGAACATTGCTTTTGCCACCTCTTTCAACCAGCGTGACCTGGTGGTTTTCGACGAGTTTATGGAAATCATCAAACCATACAACGCTCATATCCACCTGTTCAATATCTCGACGAGCAAGGATGAATGGAATGAAATACGCCTGACCGGAGTCAACGAGTATTTCAAAAAACAATATCCGGAAACCGATATCACCCATACGGTGCTGGACGATGGCGATCTGTTGCTGGCGATCGAAAAATTTGTGCGGGACAAGCATATTGACGTGATAGCGATCAGTACCTATCGCCGGAATATTCTGGCACGTATGTTCAATCCTTCCATCGCCCGTAAGATGTTGTTCCACACCGACACGCCGTTGTTGGTGATGCATGCATAAAGAAAAATGAAGCCGACAATAGAATATCTTTTAGTCGGCTTCATTATTTATGGCAATATGTATTTCTTGCCTTATCCTTCTACTTGTACTTTCACGATCACCTTGCGGATATTCCCCTGGCCGATACCGGGAGCGTGCCCGTCTTCGGGGAAATAGATTGCGAATTGTCCCGGATAGATTTTTGTGTAGGCGGTAGGGCGGTCGATATAGAAAGCAATGTCTTGCTCTTCATTATAAGGAACTGATTCTTCCTGCAATTCGCTTCCCGGTTTCCAGCCGATTTTCTCCACGCCCAACAAAGGCATTTGGATGTCGATGTATTTCTTATGCGTTTCGATAGCTGCGTCTTTCTTCTCCTTGCCGGAAATGCTGGCAATGCTTACAAATAAACGGGAACCGTCCAATTCATGCTTCCCGTCTTCCATCTTGGAAAAGTCAGTGGATTTCAGGTAATCGAACGCTTTTTTGAATAGCGGGTGTAAACTCTCGATTTTTTCTGTGTTGTTCAATGATTCAAGTATCATACGTCTCAATTTTTTATTCGTTCATTCGCTTGATGAGTAGGCAAAGGTCGCATATTCGAATGTTAAATACTACCCCTTTACTTGAAAAATGTCACAAAAAGCAGCCTTTTCAGAAAGGCCAACGCCTTCTCTGTGGGAAAGGAGATGAGATCCGATTCGTAACCCATAGCTTTAGCCACTGTAAAGCTATGGGTTACGACCTGTAAAGCTATGCTTTTTGGGGGCTAAACGGCTACCCCGTTGGCAGCGGGCATTCAGTTTACGATTAAAATACATGAAATAACAATTTGATGGATGTATGTGTTGGAGCACTTTTTTCTAACAATCCAAACCAATACATTCCTTCCGTATGTGTTGTATAACATCCTTATATTATCTACTTTTGCGCCCAAGTTGGAATAGGTTTTATCAAGAGAGATGGCAAAGAGAAAAAGCGCAAAGAAACCGCGGAAAAAAGTTCAAAAGGCTTCGTTCATCCTTTCCACAGTGAAGCGGATGTTTATGGGGGCCTGTATCGTGGTGGCTTGTTTTATAGGATTCCTGTTTATATATGATTACTTTGCTCCGGCGGTAGAGCGTAAACCGGCAGTTTCGGAGAAAAAGGGACAGGAGGCGGTTCCCTCCAAGAAGGCAGCAGCCGCTCCGAAACAAAAAATACAGGATAAGACATCGGCAAATAAAAATCCTGTCAAATCTTCTGCAAAGACATTTAAAATCCCTGCGAATACGGAGATTCCCCGTTTAAAGGCGAAACGCCGGGAGCAGGTGATCAAACATGAGGGATATACGGTCTCTTATAATTCCGATTATCGTATTGCCAACTGGGTAGCATACGAACTGACGGCGATGGAAGCCAAAAGCAAAAAGGCGGAACGGTCTAATAAATTTGTGCCTGATCCATTGGTGAAAGGCGCGACGGCAACCAATGAGGATTACACGCATACAGGTTATGACCGGGGGCACTTGGCTCCGGCAGGCGACATGAAATGGTCTGCAAAAGCCATGCGCGAGTCCTTCTATCTAAGTAATATTTGTCCGCAGAAACCGAAATTGAACCGCGGGATCTGGAAAGACTTGGAAGAGCAGTGCCGCCTATGGGCGTTGGATGGCGGTTCGTTACTGATTGTTACGGGGCCGGTCATTACGGACGATATGAAGCGGTTGGGAAAAAATAGGGTAGCCGTTCCCAAATCTTTCTATAAAGTACTATGTTATCATACGGGAAAAGGCTATAAAGGTATCGGGTTCCTTTTCGAGAACAGGGATTATAAGGACAATTCGCTGGAATCGATGGCCATACCTGTCGATAGTGTGGAAAAGATAACAGGTATTGATTTTTTCCCCTCTATCCCGGACGACCAGGAAGAGGAAATGGAGGCGGCGGTTGATTGGAGCAGTTGGTCGTTTTGATGCACATATCCGGAAAATTTCGAAGGGCAGGTTTTGAAATCCGGCCGAAACCGGAACAATAGATTTTAAAAGAATGTTGTATTCTTAGGGCATCGGAGTCTGGATATGCAATTAATTAAGAATGTAATAGTAATAAATAACTAAATGCAAGTTATCATGAATGGAAAATTAATCCCCGTTTTTGTATTGGCAGCATTGATGTCATGTAGTCAACCGCCGGTGAAGGAGCAAGGCCCCCGCCCCGTGAAGTTGGCACAAGTGACCTCATTGAATCTTGTGGAAAAGTCGTTTAGCGGCGTCGTATCGCCGGACCAGTTCAGCGACCTGGCTTTTAAGATGTCCGGACCGCTGATTTCGCTGAATGTGGATGAAGGGCAGAAAGTCCGTACAGGCCAAGTGGTCGCAGAGATCGACCCACAGGACTTCAAATGGGAATACGAAGCGAAAAAAGCCTCTTTCCAAACTGCCGAAGCACAGTTGCAACGTGCCAAGAAGCTGTTATCCAAACAGGCTATTTCGAAACAGGAATATGAAACGACCGAAGCCTCCTATTCAAATGCGAAGGCGGCGTTCGAATATGCCCAGAACCAGTTGGGACAAACCAAGCTGCGTGCTCCCTTTGACGGTTTTATCCAGAAGAAATATGTAGAGAACTATCAGAAAGTGCAGGCCGGGCAAGGGATCGTTTGTCTGATCAACCCGAACAAGTTGCAGATCCAGTTCACGATGCCGGAAACGAACATCACTTATTTCTCCACTCCTTACCAGATATATGTGGAATTTGACAATTACAAGGGAGCCCGTTTCAAAGCGAAGGTGAAGGAATATGTGGAAGCGTCGCCCGATGGTTCCGGCGTTCCCGTCTTCCTGTATATCGACGATCCCGAATTCAATCTGGCCAAATACAAGGTAGCCGTCGGGTTTTCTTGCCGCGTGGTTTTGCATATCGAAAGCAGAAGCTTTAACGAAGGAGCGGTGTTGGCTCCTCTTTCGGCTATTGTCGCCAGTGAAGAAAACGACGACAAATTTGTGTTTGTCTATAATGCCCGGTCACAAAAGGTAGAACGTCGCCGGATTGAAGAAGCCGGACTGGTCGGAAAAGACAACGTTATCGTTATCAAAGGCCTGAATGCCGGTGAACAGGTGGTTGCTGCCGGGGCTACCCGTTTGGTTGAAGGGCAGCAGGTAAAAGTATTAACAGATTAAGCTGATAAATAATGAATCTTCCAGTATATTCCTTAGAGAATAAGAAGATTATATATTTCTTTTTGGCTATCATGCTGATAGGGGGTATATATTCTTTCTTTAAATTGCCGAAGAAGGAGGACTCGCCTTTCGTGATCAAACAAGCTGTTTTGGTTACGCAATATCCGGGTGCAACTCCTATGGAGGTAGAGAAATTGATAACGGAGCCTATCGAACGGGAAATTCAGTCCATGTCGGATGTTTTTCAGATCAAGTCTGAATCTTATTTCGGCATGTCGAAGATCTCGATCGAATTGCAGCCGACTTTGGCGCCGGATTATATGCCGGTCAAATGGGACGAATTGCGCCGTAAGGTAGCTAACATACAACCTCGTCTTCCGAGCGGCGCCTCTGCCATTAATGTGAGTGACGACTTCGGAGACGTGTTCGGTATCTATTACGCCCTGACTGCCGATGAAGGCTTTACCTATGACGATATGCGCGATTGGGCGCAGAAGATCAAGACCGAGCTGACGCCTATCCCCGGTGTGCAGAAGGTGTATCTCTTTGCCGAACAGACGCAGGTCGTGAATGTCCGTATTTCTATCCCTAAACTGGCGAACCTGGGTATCGATCCCACTTCGATCCAGCAAGTCCTGCAAACGCAGAACCTGTTGGTCAATACGGGCGAGATCATGACCGGGACGTATCAGCTTCGCGTTCGTGCCGAAGGCACTTACAAAAGCATACAGGACATACGCGACCAACTGATCGTGACTAAAGGCGGCGGCGAAGTCCGTTTGGGCGACATTGCTACCGTCGAGCGCGGTTATCTGGATCCGCCTTCCAACTTGATGCGTGTGGATGGCAAGCGGGCGATCGGTATCGGCGTGGCTACGGGAGCGAAAGATGACGTCGTGGCTGTCGGCAATGCGGTTGCCGAACATCTGAAAGAAATGGAGCAGTTGTTCCCGATCGGGATGGATTTGAAAACCATCTATCCGGAGAATAAGATTGCCAACGAAGCAAACAACGGGTTTATCCTGAACCTGATAGAATCCTTGTTGATCGTGATCGTGATTATCTTCCTTGTGATGGGGTCGCGTGCCGGTATGCTGGTGGGCAGTTCGTTGCTTTTCTCGGTTGGTGGTACGTTGCTGATCATGTTGGTCTGGGGCGTCGGGTTAAACCGTACGTCGCTCGCCGCTTTCATTATTGCGATGGGTATGCTGGTGGATAACGCGATTGTGGTGACCGATAATGCGCAGGTCGGTATCAAGCGCGGCTTGTCACGCTATCAGGCGTTGGTCGACGGGGCCACCAAACCGCAATGGGCGTTGTTGGGTGCGACTTTTATCGCTGTTTGTTCTTTCTTGCCGATGTACTTGGCTCCGGCTTCGGTGGCCGAGATCGTCAAGCCGTTGTTTATCGTGCTTGCCGTATCCCTCGGACTGAGTTGGGTACTGGCTCTGACGCAAACGACGACTTTCGGCAATTTCATATTGAAAGAGGCGAAACCGGGCGAATCCAAAGATCCGTATGATACAAAACTGTATCATAAGTTTGAAAAGATACTGGGGCGCTTGATCAAGCGTCGTTATCTCACGCTTGCTTCGGTGGTGGCAACCTTGTTCTTGTCTCTGTTTGTTATGAGCATCATGCCGCAAAGTTTCTTCCCGATCATGAACAAGCCCTATTTCCGTGCCGACCTGATTTTCCCGGAAGGTTACGGTATCGATGATGTCGAAAAGAATGTGATCAAAATAGAAGAGTATCTCAAGAGTAACGAGAAAATCAAGTCTTATTCGTTTACGTTGGGAGGCTCGCCGGTGCGTTATTATCTGGCAAGTTCTTCCGTCGGTCCGAAGCCTAACTTTGCCAATGTCCTGATTGAAACGAAGGATGCGAAAGATGCACAGAGCGAGGAAAGTAAGTTCTATGAATATATGGTTGCCAACTATCCGGACATCCTGACGCGTTCCGCTTTGTTCGCACTGTCGCCCGTGCCGGATGCTGCTATCGAGATCGGCTTCATCGGTGATAATATCGATACGTTGGTGGCGCTGACACAGCGTGCAAAGGAAATCGCCCGTAAGAACGACATGGTGATGGAAGTGCGTAACAGTTGGGGCAACAAAGTTCCGGTATGGAAACCCTTGTATTCGCAGGAGAAAGGTCTTCGTCTGGGGATCACCCGCCAACAGATGGCCTATTCGCTTCGTTCGGCTACCAACGGCGTGCCTTTAGGAGAATATCGCGAGGGAGACGTGTTTATGCCGATCCTGTTGAAAGATGCCGATCGCGACTCGATGAACCTGAACGACATAAAGACCTTGCCGGTCTATAGTGCCAAAGGCCGTTCCGTCAAGGTGGAGCAGGTGATCGACGACTTCTCGCTCGATTACGAGTACAGTGTCGTGAAGCGTTATAACCGCCAGCGTTATATGATGATGCAGTGCGAGCCGAAGCGCGGAGCCAATACGATGGCAGCTTTCAGCCAGTTGTGGCAACAGATCGAACAGGAGGTGCAGGTTCCCGAAGGATATAAACTGCAATATTTCGGCGAGCAGTCCGAACAGGATAAAGGTAACAAGGCGATTGCCGCCAATATTCCTCTGATGTTCGGTCTGATCTATCTCACCTTGTTGTTCCTTTTCCCGAAATACTACCGGAAGCCGGTTTTGATCATGTGCATGTTGCCGTTGATCTTTATCGGTGTGGTATTGGGTTTGCTGGTCTTCGGTAAGTCGCTCGACTTCTTTGCCATGCTTGGTCTGTTAGGACTGATCGGTATGAATATCAAGAATGCGATCGTGCTGGTGGACGAAATAGGTTTGCAGCTTAGCAGCGGTTTAGCGCCGGTCAATGCGGTGATCGAAGCGACCAAGACGCGTATCGTTCCGGTGACGATGGCATCGGGAACAACGATCTTAGGTATGTTGCCGTTATTGGGCGATGCCATGTTTGCCGGTATGGCGGCGACGATCATGGGAGGTTTGTTCGTCTCGACCATCCTGACCATCTTCGTGCTTCCGGTGACCTATTGTATATTCTTTAAGATTAAATCGGTATAATAATATGGGAAATAAAATAATTATCGGTTGTATGCTGTTGGGGGCTTTATCTGTGGGAGCACAGGAAAAGCCCGTCACGGCTACGGATTACAAGCAGAAAGTGCTTGAATATAGCCGCCAGATCAAACAGAGTGCGGAAGAGCGTATTGCGATGCAGCATGCTATCAAGGCGGCTAAGACCGCTTTCTTTCCGGCTGTCGATTTCTCCGGCAACTACCAGTATCGTATCAATAAGTACGATTTGGATTTCGGTCCTGGTATGGCTGTCGAAATGGATCACAACACCTATAGCTTGGGAGCCTCCGTAAGCCAGCCGGTCTATGCCGGCGGGCAAATTTATAACAATTACAAGGCAGCACAGATACAGGGGCAGATCGCTTCCGAAGCGGAAGTGTTGACTACGGATAATGTCCTGTACGCTGCCGACCTGAATTATTGGTCTGCCGCTGCCCGAAAAGGCATGTACGATGTTATGTGCCAGTATGTCGATATCGTACAGCAGTTGGCAAATGTGCTGACTACCCGTTTCAATGACGGGCAGATCAGCAAGACTGATCTTTTGCAGGTGCAGTCGCGTTTAAAAGAGGCGGAATTGAATAAGAGCACTGCCTACAAGGACTATCAGATCGCTTTGCAGAACCTGAACGTGCTGATGGGGGTTCCTCCTATGACTCCGGTAGAAATAGCCGATGCCATCACGACGGAACTGCCGTTGCCTGTACACATAGGGGAAGAGGCCGCTTTGCAGAACCGTCCGGATTTCACGATTTCCAAATTGAATATCGAATACCAGAGACGGCAGATCAATTTGTCGAAAGCCAAATATAATCCGACACTGGCTATCGGTTTCCAGGGAACTTGGGGGACTCCGATGCTGAACGTGAAAGGTTCCGACCAGCTTTGGACACCTGCCGTATTTGCCTCCCTGAAGATACCTTTGTTCCGTTGGGGTGCTCGTTTCAAGGAAGTGAATTCCCAGAAAGCCATTTTACGCAGCAAGGAATATGCGATGGATTATACACGCGACAAGATTTCCCAGGAAGTGGCCAACTCATGGACCAGCTTGTCGGAAAACACGAAACAGATCGATGTTGCCGAAGAAGCCTGCAAGATTGCCGAAGAAAACCTCGACCTGAATACGTTCAGCTATAACGAGGGAAAACTTCCGATCCTCGACGTCCTTTCCGCCCAGCTTTCCTGGATTCAGTCTTATAGCAACCTGATCCAAACCTGGTATCAACAGAAAGCGTCTCTCGCCCAGTATAATAAAGCAGTGGGTATTCGTCGGTTGAAGTAAACATGATGGTGAACGGATATGATAAAGGCACGGATTTCATAACTTTGTGATCCGTGCCTTTGTTTCTCTTATTTGAAAATCAAGACCTTTTGCTTTATAGGTCCGATCTCTTTCGGTCCGGGACTTTTTGTCGGGGCGCCGAAAGGCATTTGTGCGACTAATTCCCATTTCGGGTTGAGTTTCCATTCCGCATGTACCGTATCGTCGATCAATGGGTTATAGTGTTGAAGGGATGCGCCTAAACCGGCATCTTCCAGCATTGTCCAGATAGCCAACTGGTGCATGGCGGATGTTTGCTGTGCCCAGACCGGGAATTTGTCATAGTAAGCAGGATAAGAGTCTTGCAACTGTTCGACTACCGTTTTGTCTTCGAAGAACAGGATTGTTCCGTAGCCGGCAGCGAAGCTTTCGTTTATTTTAGCTTCTGTCGCTTTGAAGGCTTCCGCTGAAACAAGTCTTTTTAATGTATCTTCCGTGATTTTCCAAAGCCTTTTATGATTCTCACCCAGTAGCAATACGATGCGGGTCGATTGCGAATTGAAGGCTGAAGGGATGTTCATGACTGCGAAGTCTATGATTTCCTTGATTTGTTCGTCTGATATCGGAGAACTGTTCGTGATGTGATAATAACTTCTGCGATGTTTCAATGCTTCCTTGAAATTTTGTACCATAATTAACGCGTTTTTTATGTTTTTTGAAAATAGAACCATTTGGAGTTTGATTTTGTTGCAAATATGTCCCGCGGCTTCTTGAATGAACCGATAGAATGAATCTATCACGAATGGATTACTGGTGAAAAGGTTGTATCTTTGTCCCATAAAAAAGTCAAAGGAATGATTGGGAAAAAATTGCCGGCTGTTTTTCGGGTCATGTTTGTCGTATGGATGATCCTGCAGGTTTGCTTGGTTGCCAAATATTGGGATATGCCCAACCATGATGATGCCCAAGCTTATGTGAAACTGGCTTCGGAATGTGTTGCGAGGGACACTTGGTATCCGGACGTGCATAACCAATATGAGGATTTTGTTTTCGGTCCGGGTTATGTGAACCTCTTGATCGGGATCTATCATCTTTTCGGATCTTTCTCTTTTGTCCGGTTGCTGAATTTATTGATGAATATTGCAATGGTATTTGAAATACGGAAGTTGGCCGGACGGATGTTTTCGAATGAAACGGGATATTACGCTGCTATTTTATATATGTTGATTTTTTCGAACCTATATGCTCCGATAGCCGTATTGACTGATTTGCCCTTTACTTTCCTGTTGTTGACTGCCCTGCTGTTATGTAACGTCCGCCGATTGCTACCTGTGGCTGTCGCCGGGGTGCTGATTGCCGTGGCTAACTGGTTCCGTCCTTTGGCAATTGTCTTTTTATTCGTGATTGTGCTCCTTTTCATCGTGCAAAAGCGCCGGTGGCAGTCTTATGTAGCTTTGGCCCTTCCGCTTGCCTTGACTGTTTTCCTGATCGGGCAGAGTGCGAAGAGGAGAAGCGGCCATTTTGTCTATCAAGCGGTGTCCGGCGGCTATAACTTGGCAATGAGTTCTTTTGATGAAGCAAACGGTTTGGTCAATTTTAATGGCTTCGGTGATCCGGACAATTATATTTGCCTTCCTCCCGGAGATTATACCTATATGGAGCGGGACAGCCTGCTGAAGCGTGCGTCGGTCCGTTGGATATCGGAACATCCGTTTCAATATATTTCCCAAGTACCTTTCAAGTTGGCCGCTTTATATTGTGAAGATACCTGGACGGAACGTGTGAAGCCGGGTATGGGATTTAGAATAGTACTTTCAAAGGTACAGGGCAATAGCTCGAAATTGGCGGAATTAATAGCTGTCCTGGCGTTGAAAAGCATTGTTTATTACGCCGTGCTTTTGCTATTCCTTTATTACGTTTGGACGAACCGGCGCGATCTGTTACGGGAGCGGAATGTCTATCTCTTGATCCCTGTTTTAGGGACAGCCGTAACGGTTTTGTTCGTGATCACTTCCCGCTATCATTATCCTTATTTATTTGCTGATTTCTTGTGCGCGAATCAAAATAATTTGTACCTTTGTGCCCCGTAAAAGAAGAGAAACTCTATTAGAATCTTTGTTTTTGTTCGTGATGCAGTTCAAAAAGGGAAGACACATAGCAGGAGTTGACTTAATTTCGTAATATTAAAAAGTAAAATTAGCAATGTCGAAAATTTGTCAAATTACCGGAAAGAAAGCAATGGTTGGCAACAACGTTTCTCACTCTAAGAGAAGAACGAAACGTAAGTTTGATGTGAACCTGTTTACTAAAAAGTTCTACTGGGTAGAACAGGATTGTTGGGTTAGCCTGAATATCTCAGCCGCTGGCTTGCGTACTATCAATAAACTTGGTTTGGATGCGGCGATTAAGAAAGCTGCTGAAAAAGGTTATTTAAACGCTTAATTTGGGGAGGAAATAAGAAATGGCAAAGAAAGCAAAAGGTAACAGAGTTCAGGTGATCCTCGAATGCACGGAACACAAAGAAAGTGGTATGCCGGGTACTTCTCGTTATATTACTACAAAGAACAGAAAGAATACAACTCAGAGATTGGAGCTGATGAAATACAATCCTATCCTGAAGAAGATGACGTTACACAAAGAAATTAAGTAAGAGGAGATTAAACAATGGCAAAAAAAGCGGTTGCAACATTTAAGAAAGGTGACGGTCGTACCTATTCTAAAGTAATCAAGATGGTTAAGTCCCCGAAGACAGGTGCTTACATCTTCCAGGAAGAAATGGTTCCTAACGAAGCTGTTAAAGATTATTTCGCGAAATAACAAAGCGTAATATCAAGATATGAAAAGAGGTTCTTTCCACTGCGGGAAGGGCCTCTTTTTTTGTCTCCATTCGGGTGGTTATATGGAATATTTTCATAATTTTGTGTGGGCGAATCCGAGGCTGTCTGATTAAGGGCTGTCTGTGGGCCGAGCCTGCAAAGCACGTTGAAAATAATGAATAAAAACAAATAAATAATTAGAATCATGAGATTTGATGTATCCAGCACAGCGCTGTTATCACGTTTACAATCTATTAGTAAAGTTATTGCTTCAAAGAATTCATTACCAATCTTGGACAGTTTTCTTTTCAGCCTGGAAGGTAATAAACTCACTATAACAGCTTCGGATGCTGAAACACGTCTGGTTACATCCGTTGACGTGATGAATGGGCAGGGGAGCGGGCTTTTCGCTGTTTCCGCAAAAATCTTGCTTGATCCGTTGAAGGAGTTGCCCGAGCAACCGCTGACTTTCGATATTAATGACGATAATTTGGAGATCTTTATCCACTTCCAGAACGGTAAATATAATTTTATCGGGCAAAAAGGAGATACCTATCCGCAACAGAAACCTTTGGATGAGAATGCGATCTCCATTATGATGGATGCGCAAATGTTGCTGAATGGTATCGGTCGCTCGTTGTTTGCAACGGCTGATGACGAGCTCCGTCCGGTAATGAACGGTGTCTATTTCGATATACATACGGACAATTTGACATTCGTAGCTTCCGACGGACATAAGTTGGTACGCTTGCGCAACTTTTCGGTAAAATCATCGGAAAGAGCTTCTTTCATTTTGCCGAAGAAGCCCGCTAACCTGCTGAAAGGCCTTTTGTCGAAGGAAGAGGATATGGTCAGTATCAAGTTTGATGACAATAATGCCTATGTCAACTGTTCCAATTTCAAAATGATTTGCCGCCTGATTGAGGGTCGTTATCCGAATTACAATAGTGTGATCCCGCAGGAAAATCCTTTTAAGGTGACGATTGACCGTGTTTCTTTTTTGAATGCTTTGAAGCGTGTTTCTGTTTTCTCCAACCCTGCGAGCAGCCTTGTTAAGTTGCAGTTGAAGGAAAGCGAGATGCTTGTCTCCGCACAGGATATCGACTTTTCCACTTCTGCGGAAGAAAAGATTGTTTGCAGTTTTGACGGAACCGAATTGAGTATCGGTTTCAAGGCTACTTATTTGATTGAAATACTGAGCAACATCAATTCGGAAGAGGTGATATTCGAATTGGCCGATCCTTCGCGTGCCGGCTTGATCGTTCCTTCTGAAAACGAAGAGAATGAAGATTTGTTGATGTTGCTGATGCCAATGATGTTGAATGATTAAAATATAAAAAATGCAGTTAAACCTGAAAAATCCGTTGGTCTTCTTCGATTTGGAGACCACGGGTGTTAATATTGTCAAAGACCGTATTGTCGAAATTTCTTTTGTCAAGGTTTATCCGAATGGAAAAGAAGAATCTAAGACGAGACGGATCAATCCGGAAATGCCCATTCCACCGGAGTCGACCGCAATACACGGTATCACTGACGAGGATGTAAAAGACTGTCCTACTTTTAAAGAAATAGCCAAGTCGTTGGCCGCCCAGATAGAAGGGTGTGATCTGGCTGGATATAATTCCAACCGTTTCGATATCCCTTTGCTGGCGGAAGAGTTCCTGCGGGCAGGCGTCGATATTGATTTGAACAAACGCAAGTTCGTAGACGTGCAGACCATTTTCCATAAAATGGAGCAACGTACGCTTGCGGCCGCTTATAAGTTCTATTGTGACAAGAACCTTGAAAACGCCCATACGGCGGAGGCTGATACGATGGCGACATACGAAGTTCTGAAAGCGCAGTTGGACCGCTATCCGGAGTTGCAGAATGATGTCAACTTTCTTTCCCAATATTCAAGCTACACGAATAATGTGGACTTTGCCGGCCGTATGGTATATAACGACAAAGGGGAAGAGGTGATAAACTTCGGCAAGTATAAAGGCCGTCTGGTGGAGGATGTGTTGAAAAGCGATCCTGGATATTATTCTTGGATTATGAATGGCGACTTCCCTCTGAACACCAAGAAAATACTGACTGAAATAAAATTGAGAGGTTTTAATTTGAAATAGGGATCATGAATAATTTCGAGTTTTGTAATCCTGTAAAGGTTGTTTTCGGCAAAGGTGTCATAGCCCGCTTGTCCGCCTTGATTCCGGAAGGGAGCAAGGTACTGATGGTGTATGGTGGCGGAAGCATAAAGAAAAACGGGATCTACGACCAGGTGACAAAAGCGCTGAAAGGTTTTGATGTGACCGAATTTCCGGGTATCGAAGCAAATCCGCATTATGAAACCTGCATGAAGGCAGTGGAGGTCGTCAAAGATAAGAAGATCGATTTCCTGCTGGCCGTGGGTGGCGGTTCGGTGATCGACGCTACAAAGTTCATCGCGGTCTCAGTCGGTTTTGAAGGTGATCCGTGGGATATCCTTTCGAAAGGCGGTCGGATAAAGAGCGCCCTGCCTTTGGGTACGGTGCTTACATTGGCTGCGACCGGTTCGGAGATGAACGAACGTTCGGTTATCTCCCGTGTTTCGACTCGTGAGAAGCTGAATTTCGCCAGCCCGCTGGTATTTCCGAAATTCTCCGTGCTGGATCCGGAAGTGACTTATTCACTCCCCGCCCGGCAGGTGGCGAACGGGGTGGTCGACTCTTTTATTCATGTGGTGGAACAGTATCTGACCTACCCGGTCAATGCGAAGGTGCAGGATGCTTTCTCGGAAGGATTGATGCGTGTCATTCGTGAAGAGGGGCTGAAGGTCTTGGATCATCCGAATGACTACGATATCCGTGCCAATTTGATGTGGGCGGCGACTAATGCGTTGAATGTCTGGATCGGGCAGGGAGTTCCGCAGGACTGGTCTTCCCATCGCATGGGCTATTCGCTGACGGCGCGGTTCGGTCTGGACCATGCACAGACATTGGCGATTCTCTTGCCGGGTGTCATGACCTATATGTTTAAAGAGAAACAGGCCAAGCTGGCTCGTATGGGAGAAGTCGTTTTCGGCATTACGGATGGAACGGAAGAGGAAAGGGCACGCAAGACAATCGCGGCCTGTGAGGATTTCTTCCGCCGGATGGGACTGAAAACGCGTCTCGGTGAATGTGGCATTGTGGAAAAGGATTTGGATACCCTTGCCGCTCCTGTGGACAAACAGGGTTGGAAATTGGGTGAACACCACAATATAGACAGCCGTGTGGCGCGCGAGATCATGTTATTGCGCTTGTAAGCGCCGTCAGGTGCTAATGGGGAAAAAGTTCCATGCCTATGAAACAAAAGTTCCGTGCCTATGGAATTAAAGTTTCATGCTTATGGAACAAAAGTTTCATGCTTATGGAATTTCGGTTTCTTCCGGAAGTATATATAATTAGGTTATGGAAAATAGTCTGAAAGGTAAACATATCATATTGGGGATAACAGGGAGCATCGCTGCCTATAAAGCCGCCTATATCATCCGTGCCCTTGTAAAGAAAGGAGCGGAGGTTCAAGTTGTTATTACCCCTGCGGGAAAAGAGTTTATTACGCCGCTTACATTATCCACGTTGAGTAGCCATCCGGTGATCAGCGAGTTTTTCTCGAACCGCGACGGCACGTGGAACAGCCATGTCGATCTTGGCCTTTGGGCGGACGCCATGTTGGTCGCGCCGGCCACAGCTTCGACAATCGGAAAGATGGCGAATGGCATTGCCGACAATATGCTGGTCACGACATATTTGTCATGCAAGGCTCCGGTTTTTGTCGCGCCGGCAATGGATTTGGATATGTTCGCACATCCTTCTACGGGGCAGAACCTGGATCGGCTCCGTTCATTCGGAAACCGTATTATCGAGCCTGCCGAAGGGGAACTTGCCAGCCATCTGGTGGGCAAGGGGCGTATGGAAGAACCGGATAAGATCGTGGCGGTCCTGGAAGATTTCTTCGCATCCCAAACCCGGCTTGAAAAAAAAAAGATTGTAATAACTGCCGGTCCGACGTACGAAAAGATTGATCCCGTACGTTTTATAGGTAACTATTCTTCCGGAAAAATGGGCTTTGCATTGGCGGAAGTGTGTGCGGGGCAGGGGGCCGAAGTGACGTTGATCGCTGGTCCGGTGTCTTTGAAGACGCTTCATCCGAATATCAAACGGATTGATGTCGAGTCGGCCGAAGAAATGTATCAGGCGGCCATGACGGCCTTTCCGGAGGCGGATGCCGGAATCCTTTGTGCCGCCGTGGCGGATTACCGTCCGGATGAGCAGTCGAGCGAAAAAATCAAACGGGAGACGAAAGGAGAAATGACGATCCGTCTGGTTCCGAATAAGGATATCGCTGCCTCGTTGGGAGCGATCAAGCGTGAAAACCAGGTTCTGGCAGGCTTCGCATTGGAAACAAATGATGAAATGGTTCATGCGGAAGGAAAGCTGAAGCGGAAAAACCTTGATTTCATCGTACTGAATTCTTTGAAAGATGCAGGTGCCGGTTTTCGTTGCGACACGAATAAAATCACGATCCTTGACAGGGATGGCGGTACGATCGCATATCCCTTGAAGAGTAAACAGGAAGTGGCCGTTGATATTGTAAATAAATTGGCAACACTATTAAAATGAGAATGGTTAAGAAATTGTTATGCGTATGCTTGCTGGGGGTTGCGCCTTTCGTGGGAGAGGCGCAAGAGTTGAATGCTCGTATCACCATAAACAGTGATAAGGTGCAGAGTACGAACAAGCAGGTATTCAAAACCCTGCAAGATGCCTTGAATGATTTCGTCAATAACAAAAAATGGACAGATGCTATTTTCGCCATGAACGAACGTATCGATTGCTCCATGACTCTCATCATCAACGAAATGGTATCGGACAATAGTTTTAAGGGCGAGATACAGGTGCAGGCTCGCCGTCCGGTCTATAATTCCGGCTATACGACTACGTTGCTGAATTATCGGGATACGGAACTCTCGTTCGATTATACGGAATTCGAACCATTGGAATATACGGAAAATACGTTGAGCAGTAATCTGATCGCAACTGTTGTTTTTTATATCTATACCATCCTCGGACTCGATTTCGACAGTTTCTCCCCGAAAGGAGGCACTGCTTTCCTCGGACAGGCCATGCAGATCGTGAGCCTGGCACAGGCACAACCGGCCTGGACAGGTTGGAAAGCTTTTGAAAACGACCGTAATCGTCATGCTTTGGCAACGGCTCTGACGGACAATACTTCGGAACTCTTCCGCGATATGTGGTATAACTATCATCGTAAAGGACTCGATGAAATGGCCGCAAATCCGGATCGCGGACGTACGACTATAATCGGTTTGCTTCCGGTTTTGGCACAGGTGAAAAGTGCCCGGCCGACATCGCCGTTGCTTCAAATGTTTGCCGACTCCAAACTGGATGAAGTCGTTTTGATTTATTCGAAAGCGACTACGCAGGAAAAGCAGGAAGGCTATAAAATGTTGTCCAATCTGTATCCTGCACTCACGACACGTATGGAATCGCTAAAAAAGTAATCTGGAATCGCTATGCTGAAATCTTTATTCATACGGAACTTTGTTCTGATAGACAGTTTGGACATTAAGTTTGATAAAGGTTTTTCTGTGATAACCGGTGAGACGGGTGCAGGAAAGTCTATTATATTGGGAGCTCTTTCTCTGGTCTTGGGACAGCGCGCGGACGGGAAGAGCATTAAGAACGGTTCTGAAAAATGCGTGATAGAAGCCGTCTTCGACGTTTCCCGCTATCGGTTGGAAGAGTTTTTTCTCACGAATGACCTGGAGTATGATGCGGAGATTTGTATTCTTCGCCGTGAATTGTTTGCATCGGGAAAGTCCCGTGCTTTTGTAAACGATTCGCCGGTTCCGCTTGCCGTAGTGAAGGAGTTGGGAAGCCGCTTGATCGATATTCATTCGCAACATCAGAACCTTTTATTGGGAGATAACCGGTTTCAGTTAAAAGTAATCGATGTAATGGCCGAAAACGATATCTTGCTGATCCTTTACCGAAAGGAGTACAGCCGTTACCAATCTTTGAAAAAGGAGCTGAAAGAACTGACCGAAAAGGCTCTCCAGACCAAGCAGGAGGAAGATTATGTCCGTTTTCAGTTGGAGCAGTTGACTGATGCCGGTTTGGTTGCCGGCGAACAGGAAGAACTGGAACAAGAACTGGAAACCCTTTCCCATGCCGAAGAGATAAAAGGTTCTCTTTATAAGATAACCCAACTGCTGGACGGGGAGGAACAGGGAGCTGTCCAACTGATAAAAGAAGCCCTTTCCACTGTAGACAGCCTGGAACGTTATTATCCGAAAGCGAAGGAAATAGCCGAGCGCCTGCGTTCGGCCTATATTGATATGAACGATCTGGCTTCCGAAACGGAAGTGCTGAAGGAGGATATAGAATTTAATCCTGAACGCTTGGATTGGGTGAACGAACGTCTCAATACGTTATATACCTTGGAACAAAAACACCGGGTATCCAAAGTGGAGGAATTGTTGGAATTGCGGGATAAATATAGCGAGCAACTGAAGGAGATCGATTCTTTTGACGAACAGATCGAATCGCTGAAAAAGCAGTTGGAGGTCTCTCACCAGGAATTGCTTCAACAGGCAGCCGTATTGAGCGAGCAGCGCAAGATCGCTTCGAAAGCGATCGCTTCGCAATTGGTGGAAATGATTGTTCCGTTGGGAATGCCGAATACGCGTTTTACGATCGACTTTGTTCCCAAACAGGAGCCGGAAAGCGATGGAATGGACGAAATCCGGTTTATGTTTTCCGCTAATAAGAGTGTGGAACTCCAACCGGTGGCCCAGACGGCATCCGGTGGTGAAATCTCCCGCCTGATGCTATGCATCAAGGCTATGATTGCCGGATTTACTGCATTGCCTGCTATCATCTTTGATGAAGTAGATACGGGCGTTTCCGGGGATATTGCCGATAAAATGGGGGATATCATGCAGGAATTAGGTACGAAGATGCAGGTTTTTGCCATTACCCACCTTCCCCAGATCGCAGCAAAAGGCAAAGAGCATTATTTTGTTTATAAGGAAGATACGGATGAACGGACTGTCACCCGCATCCGGAAAATGAATAAGGAAGAGCGTGTAAAAGAGATTGCGCGCATGTTGAGCGGAGCTTCGTTGACCAGTGCTTCAATTGCAAATGCGAAAGAACTGTTGAAAACTAAAAATTAAACCTTTTCATCGCTGTCCGGTCATAATAGCAACAGAGTTAAGTGTTAATTAAAAAATAGAGTAACATGAAGAGATTGGGTATTATATTAATGTGGGTCCTTTTGTGCAGTTTGCAGGGACAGGCACAATTTTGGATCAGTTTCGGATGGAACGAACCCCATTGTCAGAATTGCCTTTGGATGGAACAGGCCATCCGTATGACAAACCGTCAGGCAGCCGAGTATCATAAGATTATTCATCGTTACGGGGAGAAGATCGAGCGTGAAGCACGCAAGCATTATCGCTATTGGGACCAGTCCGCCCAGAAGATATACAAGCTGCGTATGGAGCGGGACCGGAAATTGCAACGTATCCTTTCTCCTTCGCAATTCCGTTTGTATGTGCGTTTTGTCCGTGAGACGCCAACGCGTATACATGACTGGAGAGGTTGGTACAATAATCCGCATTATCCGCACTATCGTCCGTCCGCTGCCTGTCATCGTTATGAAGATCATTACTGGCATTGCCAGTGGGAGTATGCCAACAATAGATGGTCCGATCGTTTCGACGAGGGTAAATGGTATCCAGGCAAGTACGATCGTCCCGGGCATGATAACGGACATTGGAGACCGGAACAGAACAATGGCCGTCCGCACTATCAGGGAGGACGCCCCGGTTCCGATAAATACAAGAATAAGCACGATAGGAACAAGCATGATAAGAAACGTTCGGACCGGGATAAACATTAAAGCAACAGCGGAACATGGAAAAAATATATAATAGAAGCGTAAATCTTTGTATTTTTGTCCACACTAAAGCCGGGAATAATCGAAAATAATCCGGTGATAAAAACGGAAAAGATATAGAATAATGAAAGAAAACGAAATGGTATTCGGCATCCGTGCCGTGATCGAGGCGGTCCAGGCCGATAAGGAGATTGATAAAATATTGGTGAAACGTGAGTTACAGGGAGACCTGTCTCGTGAATTGTTTGAGATTCTGAAAGGACGTGATATCCCCGTGCAGCGCGTGCCTGCCGAGCGCCTCGACCGTTTGACGCGTAAGAACCATCAGGGAGTGATAGCCTTTATTCCGGCTATTACGTACGAACGGCTGGAAAATATTATTCCGTTTGTATATGAACAAGGAAAAAATCCGTTTATCGTGTTGTTGGACGGGGTTACGGATGTCCGTAACTTCGGAGCGATTGCCCGTACCTGCGAGTGTGCCGGTGTGGATGCGATCGTGATTCCTTCAAGGGGAAGCGTGACGGTTAATGCCGATGCGATTAAGACCTCGGCCGGTGCGCTCCATGTATTGCCCGTCTGCAAGGAAAAGAGTATTACGGAAGCCATCCGTTTTTTACAAGCGTCCGGAGTAAAAGTCTATGCCGCCAGTGAAAAGGCGCAAGAGAATTATACGGCTATCAAGTATGACGGGCCTGTGGCTATTGTAATGGGAGCGGAAGATACGGGAGTTTCGATGGATAATCTTCGCATCTGCGACAGCATGGTGAAGATACCGCAGTTTGGTACTATTGGCTCGCTGAACGTATCGGTTGCTTCTTCTATATTGGTCTATGAAGTGGTTCGTCAGCGGATGAATGAGCAAATACGATGATGTTATTAAAATAAAAAACAATGAAGAAAGTTATTGCAACAAAAAATGCACCAGCCGCTATCGGTCCGTATAGTCAGGCAGTACAAGTAGGAAATATGCTGTTTGCTTCCGGCCAGTTGGGGCTTGATCCTGTAACGGGCAATTTTGCAGAAGGCGGAGTGAAAGAACAGACTGCACAGGCATTTAAGAATGTACATGCAATTTTGGAAGAAGCCGGACTCGGCATCAACGATGTCGTGAAGACAACTGTGTTTCTGGCTGATATGAGTGATTTCGCAGCAATGAACGAAGTGTATGCTTCCCAGTTCGAAGGAACATTCCCGGCTCGTTCGGCGGTCGCTGTCAAGACATTGCCGAAGAACGGTTTGGTAGAGATTGAAGTGATTGCCGTAAAGGAATAAGCAATATCTCGGGCAGTAGTTTTAAAAAAGAAGAAGGTGCGCGAATGAGGCGTACCTTCTTCTTTTTATATCGCATATTGGAAACTTACTTCCCAAACAATTTTCCAATCAAATCTTTCTTTCCTATCTTTTGTAATGCTTGCGTAATTTGGCGGCGGAACTCCGGTTTATACCAGAAAAAGAATTGGCGCTGTGCCAGTTTTTGTTCTTTTGTACGGGCCGTATAGACCTTTTCCAATGTATAGGGATGATACCCCGTGTAATACATCTCCGTTGCTAACGTCATGGGAGTAGGTGTGAAATCCTGTACCTGTTCGAGCTGGAAATGCAACTTCTTGGTCTGGATAGCCAAGTTTGCCATATCCACTTCGGTACAACCGGGATGGCTGGATATGAAATATGGAATTAATTGTTGGTTCAATCCATTTTGCTTGTTAACACGGTCAAATATCTTTTTGAATTGTCCGAAAAGTTCGAATGAAGGTTTGCGCATCATTTTCAGTACATTGCTCTCTGTATGTTCGGGTGCGACTTTGAGACGGCCGGAAACATGGCGGGCTATCAGTTCCTCCATATAGGTATGGGCGGCCTTGTTCAGATGGTCGTCTGCATACCGGTGCAAGAGCAGGTCGTAACGGATACCGCTACCGATAAACGAACGTTTGATTTCCTGCATACTGTCCACTTCTTTGTATATATCTAACAGCGGTGTATGATCTGCATTCAGGTTTTTGCAAACGACAGGGGAGATGCAAGACGGTTTCTTGCATTGGGCGCAGATATTCGGATTTTTCCCTTTCATTCGGTACATATTGGCCGAAGGGCCGCCGAGGTCGCTAAGATATCCTTTGAAGTCCGGCATCTGGGTGATCTCTTTTACCTCTTTCAGTATTGACTCTTTACTTCGTGAAGCGATAAACTTTCCCTGATGTGCCGAGATCGTACAGAAAGCGCAGCCTCCGAAACATCCCCGGTGGATGTTTACCGAAAACTTGATCATCTCGAAAGCCGGTATCGTCTTCCCTTTGTATTTAGGATGGGGCAGGCGGGTGTAGGGCAGGTCGAACGAGGCATCTATCTCTTCTTCCGTCATCGGCGGGAAAGGAGGATTGACGATTATTGTCTGTTTTCCTACCTTTTGCAGGATACGGGAAGCCTGTTGTTTGTTGGATTCTTCTTCTATGTGCTTGAAGTTCTTGGCTTGTTTCAACTTGTCGCACAGGCATTCTTCATGGGAAAAGAGGTTGATATCGTCCGGTAGTGGCTCTACCGCATCCGCCAAATAGGCGGTCTGTCGTATATCTTTGATCTTATGGAAAGATGTTCCGGCTTGCAATCGGCTGACCAGTTCTTTGAGGGGAAGTTCCCCCATGCCGTATATCAGCAAATCCGCCGGGCTGTCTTTCAGGATACCGGGGAGCAACTTGTCTTGCCAGTAATCGTAGTGCGTGACCCGGCGCAGGGAAGCCTCTATGCCTCCTAATACGATGGGAACATCCGGATAAAGCTCTTTCAGTATCTTCGTGTAAACGATGCTGGGATAATCTGGGCGCATGCCGGCACGGCGGTCCGGTGTATAGGCGTCGTCGCTGCGTAAGCGTTTGTTGGCCGTATAATGGTTGATCATCGAGTCCATCGCTCCGGCAGAAACACCGAAGAACAGACGGGGAGCTCCCAACTTTTTGAAATCCCGGTAATCTCCACGCCAGTCCGGTTGCGGAACGATTGCAACGCGCAGTCCCATCGCTTCGAGTGTCCGTCCGATGACGGCAGCTCCGAACGAAGGATGGTCCACATAGGCATCCCCGCTGAAAAGTATTACATCTATATAGTCCCATCCGCGGGCTTCAACTTCTTTCTTTGTTGTAGGCAGCCATGCCTCCGGTCTGAATGTTTTCATGCGGGCAAAGATACGAATTATATTTTGTCGTGGGTAGGGGGTACGAGTTATAACTTTTGCTTATGGGAGATAGGGATTGATGATTGGTAAGGAATCTTTAAATTCCATATATTTGCATCCGAAAGGAAAAAGAAGTTTTTTAGGTAAACTTTATGCCTCTTGAAATGTTGTATTAAGAAGATATTCATTAAAAAACAATACAAAATGAAAACATTGACAGATGAAAAGCTCACGATTGTAGGTGCAGCAGGTATGATTGGTTCGAATATGGCTCAGACTGCCATTATGATGGGACTTACTTCTAATATTTGTTTATATGACCCGTACGCCCCGGGATTGGAAGGCGTGGCCGAAGAGTTGTTTCATTGCGGTTTCGAAGGCGTTAATATCACGTTTACTTCTGATATCAAAGATGCGTTGACAGATGCCAAGTATATTGTTAACTCCGGTGGAGCCGCCCGTAAGGCTGGTATGACTCGTGAAGACTTGTTGAAAGGGAACGCCGCTATTGCTGAAGAATTTGGTAAGAACATAAAGGCTTATTGCCCGGATGTCAAGCATATCGTAGTTATCTTCAATCCTGCTGACATTACAGGTTTGATCACTCTGTTGTATTCAGGTTTGAAACCTTCGCAGGTGACGACTTTGGCTGCCTTGGATTCCACCCGTCTGCGTAGCGAATTGGCTAAGCATTTCGGTGTCTCTATGGATGTTGTGGAAAACTGCCGTACATACGGCGGTCATGGCGAACAAATGGCTGTTTACGCTTCAACTGCGAAAGTAGACGGCAAACCGTTGACGGATATAATCGGTACGGATGCCTTGACTAAAGACCAATGGACGGAAATCCAGGCAAAGGTGACGAAAGGTGGTGCTAATATCATTGCTTTGCGCGGTCGTTCTTCTTTCCAGAGCCCATCTTATGTATCGATTGAGATGATTGCTGCCGCTATGGGAGGTAGACCGTTTCGTTGGCCGGCCGGTGCATACGTTTCAAACGGCAAGTTCGATCATATCATGATGGCTTGGGAAACCTCTATTACGAAAGATGGTGTGGCATTGAAAGAGGTAAAAGGAACTCCGGAAGAAGAAGCTGATCTGGAAAAGAGCTACAAGCATCTGTGTGCCTTGCGCGACGAAGTGATTGGAATGGGCGTTTTACCTCCGATTTCCGAATGGCACGCATTGAATCCGAATATTAAATGAAAAGCCTGAAACAGGATCTAAGATTATCAGAAAATAGATAAATATTTATGGAGTATGTCAGAAGGTTTTTTGTTCCTTTCCTGACATACTCCTTTTTTATAGTTGTAATGTTGTTATAAATGCCTTTCCGGATAAAGTGCGTCCCACCATTGCGGTTCATCTTTCAGATATTTGGCAAACCAAGCGAAGATGGTATTTTGCCATTCGAGACGTTTCTTATAATCTGCAACTCCGTGATCTTCTCCGTCCACCTGTATGAACTCGACTGTTTTGCCAAGTACTTTCAATGCCAGAAACATCTGGATGCTTTCACCGACAGGTACGTTCGTATCTGCATTTCCATGAAGTAACAGAAGAGGGGTTTTGATCTTGCCGGCATTGAACAACGGGCTGTGTTTGGTGTAGAACTCCGGATTATTCCAAGGGTAAGTGCCTGTATTGGCAACCGAACAATATCCGTATCCCCAATACCCTTCGCCCCAATAACTGCTCAGGGCACTGATACCGGCATGACTGACAGCCGCTGCAAACAAGTCGGTCTTTGTTTGCAGGTATTGTGTCATGAAACCGCCATAGCTGGCACCGGCACAACCGATTTTTTTCGGGTTGACAAACGAATGTTCTTTGCAGAATTGTTCCGTTCCTTGAATGATTTCATCGGCAGTCTTGTCTCCCCAGGCATTTACGTGACGGGCGGCGAACTCTTGTCCGAATCCGGTCGTACCGCTTGGATTTAAAGTGTAAACTACATAGCCGAGGGCTGCATACATGTGCATGGAGTAACTGAATTCCAACGCACGGTTAGTAGGAGAGGTCCCGCCGTAGTAATAGACGATCATCGGATATTTCCGAGATGCGTCGAAGTTGGGCGGGAGATAATAGCGTCCCTGAATGACGGTCCCGTCGGTAGAGGTGAAGTTCCAGTCATGCACTTCTCCGAACTTGATGTCTTTCAGCTTGTCGGCCGACAAGTCGTAGATCAGTTGCGTCTTGTTGCTCTTGGTGTTATAGCTGTACAGGCGGTTGGCGTTGGATACGCTCTGTCCGTAATAATACATGACCGGGGCAGTTTCGGCCAGTGAATAATTGTAGATAACGTCTTCCGGCAAGTCGAGACGACGAATTTTTCCGTTTGCCGGATTACAGGTATAGACACGCTGGTAATCTTGGTCTTCCGTCAGCATATAAATCTGTCCGTCGAATTTGTTCCATTGTGCACTTGTGACGTTCGGGTTGAAATTCTTGGTAAGCGCTTTTGCTTTCCGCGTTGCCGGATCGTACAGGAAAAGCTGTCCGTCGTAAGTGTTGGATATCTGTCCTTCTTTGATGTTCAGGCCGATATTATCGAAAGCATTGCCTGAACCGAACACCATCAACTGCTTGCCGTCCGGTGAGAAGGTCGCTCCATTGATGTATTTGGCTTTTTCCCATAAGGTGTCGACCTTCATGGTATGCAAATCCAACTTATACATGGAATTGCAGGAGTGAGGCAGTGACGTATAATCATGCTCACTGGTACTGAACAGCAGGTAACGGCTGTCGGCACTGACATCATTAATAAAGGTATTGTTATGCCCGTATGTCAACTGTTCGTATAAGCCGGTCTGAAGGTCGTAGCGCCAAATGAAGTAACGGTTGCGGAATCCCGGCAGACGATCATTCGGTTCCAGGATACGAAGCATATTCGGTCCATCTTTAGGACCCTCTTCCAAGATGGTGTAGAGCAAAGTCTTTTCATCCGGGGTAAAGCTGAAACTGCCTTCCGGCAAATTTTCCGCTAATATTTCCTCCTGCATGGTCGCTGGGTCAACGGTCACTAACTCTTTCCCGTTCATTCCCGTACGGGTAAAATACATCTTGTTGCTCGTCGGCATCCAGTCGGCAGTCAGGATAAACCCTTTGTCCTGCAATAAAATCCGTCCGGTTGTCGCATCTCGCAGTTGAGCGTATTGCTCGCTTTTACCACCTTCCATGCGAGTATAATATTTTACCAGTACATATTTCCCGTTAGGTGAAATGCTTGTTCCCCTAAATTGCGTTCCTTCCAGTATATTTCGTGGTGTGTATCGCTTTTCAGGATTGAGGGAGGCTACGACTTGTGTTTCTTCTTCGCTCTTGAATTTTGCTGTCAATGTGGACGGACAGGTATCGGTTTCGGCTGTCAGATATTTAATAACCACTTCGTAGTGGTGCGGTTCCAAGGTCAACTCGGAAGTGGCGCCGACTGCTTTATTGTTGACGAACACTTCGAATGTTCCTGGACCGGAAACTTCCAACGAGCCTTTTGTGTAGCGGTCGCAGTTCAGATAGAACGAATAGAGATGCAAGGCATATCCTTTTTCGGGGGTAGGCACGGTGACCAGTCCGGCGGTGTCTGTTTCGACCACACTTGCATTGCTCAAGGCACGTTCGAACGGGATAGCCGGTTTGACCAGGTTTTTTACTTCGAAAGGTTTGCCGTTGACGTTCAGACTGTCCGCCAGGATCGGTTTGTGGACCGCTATTGGTCCGGCGTGTAGGTACTGCATCACTTTAACGTCTTCTGCCGCTTGTGTGGCAAAAAAAGACGAAAAGAGGAGTAATGGAATGATTTTAATTTTCTGATTCATGTATTATGTGTATTTAGAATGTTTGTTACAGGTGGACTTTGTTCATGGCAACGGCCCTTCCCAGACGAAACAACCGGGAAACATACCTTTGATATCGGTCGCTTTTTTGAACAGTCCGAATACGGAAGAGCCGGAGCCGGACATGGAAGCATAGGTCGCCCCTTTTTCGTACAATGTTTCTTTAATCTTGGCAATGACCGGATGTTTCGGAAAGACACTTTTTTCAAAATCGTTTACCATCAGTTCTTTCCATTCCCCGATAGGTTTTTGGATGATTTCTTTCAACGAGATTGACGGAGCTGCGGGTGTTACCATCGAATAGGCTTCCGGTGTCGAGATAGCGACGTTTGGCTTGACAAGACAGAGATGGTAGCCTGCCAACGACAATTCCACCGCTTCGAATATATTTCCTGTGCCGGATGCGAATACTGGTGTATTGCGGATAAAGAACGGGCAGTCCGCCCCGATTCCGGAGGCCAGTTCTTCCAAACTGTCTTCCGGAATATGTAGTTCGCAATAGTCATTCAGCAATTTCAGCATAAAGGCGGCATCGGCCGATCCTCCGCCAAGCCCGGCCCCGAAGGGAATGGCTTTTAGCAGATGGACTTCCAGCTCCGGGAGTTCATATCGTGACTTTAGGAGGCACAGAGCTTTGATAACCAAGTTTTTTTCTATGGGGGTATCTACTGGAATCCCTGTTTGCGTGAGAGAGAATGTGTCGGCTTTGATCACTTCCAACGCATCTTTTACCGGGATCGGATAGAAGATTGTTTCGATATTATGGTATCCATCGGGACGTTTGCTTACAACATTCAGCCCCAAATTTATTTTAGCATTGGGAAAACAGATCATATATAATGTATATTTATTAAAGTTGTTTTATCCTTTAGGAGTCCAGCGAGAAGTTTCAACTTTACCCCTACCGTGAAACAAAAGTTTCCCGCTAATGAAACAATAGTTTCATAGGTGGGAAACAGAAGAAGGAAGGGAGGGTATTTAGTTTCTCCCCTCTTCCTTTATGTTTGGAAGTTCCAGGCCGTAACCCTTGATATGGTCTTCACGTTTCAGCAAAACCGCGATGAGAAGGGCGACAATACCAAAACAAGCGAAGATGAACATTGGCAACGTGTAGTCATAGGCGGGACCTCCATTTGTGTTATCCAGCTTGCAATAGGAATCCAATACCCAGCCGATTAACAGGGGTACTAAACTCAACCCGATGTTCTGTACCCAGAATATCAGTGCGTATGCCGTACCTAATTGCTTTTCTGGAATAATTTTAGGAACAGAGGGCCACATGGCAGACGGAACCAATGAAAATGCGATGCCTAAGATAATCATAATGACTGTTGCAAACCACCAGGCATTGAGCAAAGGCAGGGCAAACAATATATGCACACCGATCAGCATGATTGCTCCGATGATCATGATCGAAGCCCCTTTTCCTTTTCGGTCGTACAGATTCCCGAAGAAAGGAGTGAGAAACAGTGTCCCAAGCGGAAGCAAAGAGGGTATATAACCGGCTAATTGCGGATCGACATTATATTTGTTGATCATCAGATCAGTCGCATATTTCAAAAATGGGAATACAGCGGAATAAAATAAGACGCATAACAGGGCGATTAACCAGAAACCTTTGTTTTTTATAATCAACATGATGTCTGATACACGGAAGGGCTCTTCAGCTTCTTCTTCCATGCCTTGGGCTGATGCATCCAGTTTTTTGTCCATAATGGTGTAAAGAAAAAACGAAATGAAGCCGATACAAAGCATGATTAAGCAAAGTAGGATCGGGGCGGATACACTGTCAAAATAGCTTGCAAAAGGAATTGTCACAGCCATTGCAAGCATTGTCCCAATACGGGCTGTTGCCATTTCAAGCCCCATTGCCAATGCCAATTCTTTTCCTTTGAACCATTTAACGATGATTTTAGAGACCGTGATGCCGGCGATTTCGACTCCTACTCCAAACAAAGCATATCCGGAAGAGGCGATGAAGACTTGCGACTTGATGCCCAAGATTGTCCCTTCGGTTCCGATGTATCCGGCAATCGCAGCATATTTGATACTGCAACCGAGCAACATCAGCAAGCAAGCGCCTTGTCCTGTGAAGCGAACTCCCATTCGGTCGAGGATCATCCCCCCGAAAATCAACATCAATAAGAATACGTTGAACCAGCCGTAAGCACTGTTGAAGATCCCGAAGTCCGTACTGGTCCAAGCCAATTCGGATTCAAGCATCGGTTTTAGAGGCGACATAACATCGGTAAGGAAATAACCACATAACATGGTAAAAGCCACAATAGCCAGTGCAGACCATCGGGCAGCTGTCGATTCGCTCAGTTTTCTCTGAATTTGTTCTGTCATGATATTTGTTTTAGAATTATGTTATTTGTTTCCTTTCAAGAACAGGGGCAGGGCGTCCGCCACGACGAAAGTGCTTCCGCCGATAAAGACGATATCATCCTGTCCAGCTCGTGTCAATGCTTGCTCCACGGCTTTCGGCACGGAATCGCAGATCGTGCCCGGCAAACCGTGTCGTGCCGCTTTTTCCGCAAACTTTTCCGCCGGCATAGCTCGTGGTACGGATGCTTGCGTGAAGAAATAAAAGGCATTTTTAGGCATCAACTCCAATACGCCATCAATATCTTTGTCGTTGACCATGCCGACGACCATAAATATCTGTTTGTGGCGTTTCAATTCTCCCGTCAGATGGAAGCCTAAATATTGCCAGGCGCCTGTGTTGTGCCCTGTGTCGCAAATCACGGTCGGTTGCTTTTGTAATGTTTGCCAACGTCCCATCAATCCGGTCAGTTCGACTACGTGCTCGAAACCGTCACGGACGGCTTGGCGTGTGATATCCGTACCGTTCTCCTGCAAAACGCGAAGAGCCGTCAATACGGTGGCTGCATTTTTTCCTTGTACGGCACCACTTAGCTCACCGAAGAACTGTCCGTAGTCGATACTGTCGTAATACCATTCGTTTGATTCATCCAAATAGGCATTATGAAGTACTTCTTCAAATTGCGGTAAAAACAATTTTGATCCGATTTCTTGGGCCTTTTTCAGGAAAATGGGCAGGAGACCTGCCTGGTCGATTTCACCTATGACGGCTGGAACTCCTTTCTTGATGATGCCTGCTTTCTCGACAGCGATCTTTTCGACCGTATCTCCCAAAAACTGGGTGTGATCCAGACTGATGTTCGTGATGATACTCAGGATAGGAGTGATGATGTTGGTGCTATCCAATCGACCGCCCATGCCTACTTCGATAACGGCATAATCCACCTTCTCGGCACGGAAATAGTCGAATGCCATACTGGAAGTCAGTTCGAAGAACGAAGGATCAAGCGTTTCAAAGAAGGAACGATGGTGCTCTACGAAGTCGATGACATATTCCTCCGGAATCTTTTGCCCGTTTACCCGTATCCGTTCGCGGAAATCAACTAAGTGCGGGGAGGTGTAAAGCCCGACTTTATACCCCGATTGGCATAAAATTGCGGCCAATAAGTGGCTGACAGAGCCTTTCCCGTTCGTGCCTGCCACGTGTATTGTTTTGTATGCTTTATGCGGATTTCCTAAGTGATCGTCCAACGCGATGCTGGTTCCTAATCCGGGTTTGTAAGCCGAAGGTCCAGCATTTTGAAAAACCGGAATACTGGTATATAAATAGTGTAGCGTTTCTTCGTATGTCATATTGTTGTTATTTATGTTTCGCAAAAGTAGTCAATTTTATTTATACCTTTGTGTCTCGTTAATAAAAATAAAATAGAAGAGACTGAAATGAATAAACAACATGTAACCTATACTCCGACCGGCGGGGGATGTTCCAAAATGATGATTATCGACTCGGAAGACAACATAATTAAAAATGTACAGATTATTGGCGGTTGCCAAGGGAATACGCAAGGGTTGTCCAAACTGTTGGTCGGAATGGAGGTCGGCGATGCGATCCGGAGGCTCGAAGGGATTGATTGTCGTGAACGGGGAACTTCATGCCCGGACCAGTTGGCTCAGGCATTGAAGCAAATCAGTCGATGATCTGCTTGTGACCGATCTTGCGTACGTTACAGTATTTTGATTGATCCTTCAGTTCGGTCAATACAGCCGCTTTTGCAAACTGGAGACCAACGTTGTGTAACTTTCGAAGAATCGGATAAAAAGTATTACATTTGATGCCCGATAATAATTAGAACAATGGCAGAAAGAGGAAAAAATACAGGAGGAAGAGGAAAGCAAAAGCCGGTTGCTGTACCCGATATGGGGCGTTTGCAACCGCAAGCCCGTGAGTTGGAAGAGGCGGTACTGGGCGCTCTGATGCTTGAAAAGGACGCCTACTCCATCGTTAGCGAGATCTTGAAACCGGAGAGTTTCTATGAGAAAGCGCATGAGAAAATTTATGCCGCCATCGTAGATCTGGCAATCAGCCAGCGTCCGGTGGATATGTTGACCGTCACCGAGCAACTGAAGAAGCGGGGCGAACTGGAAGAGGTGGGCGGTCCATTCTACATATCCCAATTGACCAGCAAGGTGGCCAGTAGCGCTCATATCGAATACCATGCTCGTATTATCGCACAGAAGTATCTGGCTCGTGAGTTGATCTCTTTCACTGCCATGATACAGGGCAAGGCTTTTGATGAGACGATTGATGTGGAAGATCTGATGCAGGAAGCCGAAGGAAAACTCTTTGAGATATCCCAGCGGAACGTGAAGAAAGATGTTACCCAGATTAATCCCGTAATCAAGGAAGCGATGGTTTTGCTTGAAAAGGCGGCCAATCAAAAAGAAGGGTTGAGTGGTCTGCGTACTGGCTTCGAAGGATTGGACAAAATGACGTCCGGATGGCAGAACTCCGACCTTATCATTATTGCCGCACGTCCTGCGATGGGTAAGACGGCTTTCGTCCTTTCGATGGCTAAGAATATGGCGGTGAACCATAACACGCCGGTAGCCCTGTTCTCACTTGAAATGAGCAACGTTCAGCTTGTCAACCGTCTGATCGTGAACGTATGCGAGATTCCGGGCGAGAAGATCAAGAGTGGTCGTCTGGAAAACTATGAATGGGAACAGTTGGACTTCAAGATAAAGGAGTTGTACGACGCGCCGATCTATGTGGACGACACGCCGAGCCTTTCGGTGTTCGAACTGCGTACAAAAGCCCGCCGTTTGGTACGTGAACATGGTATCAAGGTCATCATTATCGACTACCTTCAGTTGATGAATGCGAGTGGCATGAGTTTCGGCAGTCGTGAACAGGAAGTAAGTACTATTTCGCGGTCGTTGAAAGGATTGGCGAAGGAACTGAATATTCCGATCATAGCCTTGTCACAGTTGAACCGTGGCGTCGAGGCGCGTCAGGGGGCGGAAGGAAAACGCCCGCAATTGGCGGATTTGCGTGAATCCGGTGCTATCGAGCAGGATGCGGATATGGTTTGTTTCATCCATCGTCCGGAATATTATAAGATAACGGAAGACGAGCGTGGTAATTCCTTGATTGGTTTGGCCGAGATCATTATTGCTAAACACCGTAACGGTGCGGTCGGGGATGTACGTCTTCGTTTCAAGAGCGAGTTCGCCAAGTTCATGAATGTGGACGAAGATGTACCGGTTCGTGAGTTCTCCTCCAATATGAACAATTTGGATCCGATGAAAGCTATGCCGCCAATACCTCCAGCCGGTGTTGATTTCTTGGCTCCTGGAAATAACGAGGTTCCGTTTTAAATCTGCGTTTTAGATTTTTGCAGAAAAAGCAAATATTTAATTATACAAACACCCGGATATAGTCGTTTTTCGTATCCGGGTGTATTTTCGGGGTGAGCTTTTTTCTAACCTTACATAACCAAAGAAGCCATGTCACAATATTTTCGTGACATGGCTTCTTTGGATTGTGACCGCGACAGGATTCAAACCTGTAACCGGCTGATCCGTAGTCAGCTACTCT
>ERZ777011.669-NODE-669-length-49125-cov-4.823171_pt1 | contig 49125 bp, 40 predicted proteins | sample MGYA00374964_ERZ777011 | MGnify/ENA primary metagenome ERZ777011 (study PRJEB29310, sample SAMD00008975) | mouse gut metagenome | study: EMG produced TPA metagenomics assembly of the Metagenome analysis of fecal microbiota from mouse which was promoted...
GGTGAAGATGCCAGTTACCCGCAACTAGACGGAAAGACCCCATGGAGCTTTACTGTAGCTTAATACTGAAGATCGGTAATGCATGTACAGGATAGGTGGGAGACTTGGAAGCCAGGGCGTCAGCTTTGGTGGAGTCACCCTTGGGATACCACCCTTGATTTACTGGTTTTCTAACCTGCGGCCGTGAATCCGGTCGGGGGACACTGTTAGGTGGGCAGTTTGACTGGGGCGGTCGCCTCCAAAAGAGTAACGGAGGCGCTCAAAGGTTCGTTCAGCACGGACGGAAATCGTGCAGTGAGTGTAAACGCATAAACGAGCCTAACTGCGAGACCGACGGGTCGAGCAGTAACGAAAGTTGGAGTTAGTGATCCGGTGGTATGTGAGTGGAAATGCCATCGCTCAACGGATAAAAGCTACCCTGGGGATAACAGGCTGATCTCCCCCAAGCGTCCACAGCGACGGGGAGGTTTGGCACCTCGATGTCGGCTCGTCGCATCCTGGGGCTGAATTCGGTCCCAAGGGTTTGGCTGTTCGCCAATTAAAGCGGCACGCGAGCTGGGTTCAGAACGTCGTGAGACAGTTCGGTCCCTATCTGTTGCGGGCGTAAGAGATTTGAAGGGAGCTGTCCTTAGTACGAGAGGACCGGGATGGACGTACCTCTGGTGCACCAGTTGTCGTGCCAACGGCACAGCTGGGTAGCTATGTACGGACGGGATAAACGCTGAAGGCATCTAAGCGTGAAGCCCCCCCTAAGATGAGATCTCTCATCCTTTATGGAGTAAGGGCCCAGGAAGACTACCTGGTTGATAGGCAGGAGGTGGAAGCGCAGTAATGTGTGCAGCTGACCTGTACTAATCGCCCGAGGGCTTGACCTACAATATGCAGGCATTCGTGCCTAGCTTTACCTCTCCCCCTTTGTTCGGTTTTCAGGGTGTGATCGTCTCGGATCTGCACCTTTAGCTCAGTTGGTAGAGCACCTGACTCTTAATCAGGGTGTCCAGGGTTCGAGTCCCTGAAGGTGTACCATATGGCCCGTTGGTCAAGCGGTTAAGACGGCGGCCTCTCACGCCGCAAACATGGGTTCGATTCCCGTACGGGTCACCACTTCCTTTAGGGGAAGACGCGAAATTATAATATAGGTTGTTACTGTGTAAGCAGTACAGTAGTTGGTGTTGATTAGGGCGAGGGTCCACCCGTTCCCATCCCGAACACGGAAGTTAAGCTCGCTTCTGCCGACAATACTTGGCTGGAGACGGCCTGGGAAGATAGGTAACGCCAACACAGAGTGGTCTGGTCTGACTGGACCAGACCACTCACACACATTCCTCCATAGCTCAGTCGGTAGAGCACGCGGCTGTTAACCGCGGTGTCGTTGGTTCGAGTCCAACTGGGGGAGCCAGAGTGGGCCGCCGCTAAAAGCGCGGCGGTCCACCTCTTTTCTCAGCGATGACAGACTTGGGCCTTTAGCTCAGTTGGTTAGAGCGGCCGGCTCATAACCGGTTGGTCCCGGGTTCGAGTCCCTGAAGGCCCACCAAGCCCCCGACGGGGTGCTGGGCACTCCGTCGGGGAACGAATGGTTAGGATAGTTGCCGCTGGAGGATGAGCATACAGATATAGGGGTATAGCTCAGCTGGTAGAGCAGCGGTCTCCAAAACCGCGTGCCGAGGGTTCGAATCCTTCTGCCCCTGCCATTGCGGTCAACAGCGATGCTGTTTGATATAGCCCAGCGATGGGCAGTCTATGGCCCAGTAGTTCAGTTGGTTAGAACGCCAGCCTGTCACGCTGGAGGTCGACGGTTCGAGCCCGTTCTGGGTCGCCATGAGACAATTAGGCCTTGGCCTTTTTGATATAGCGCAGTTTTCGCCGCCATAATTTGCTGCTGTAGCTCAGTCGGTAGAGCGCATCCTTGGTAAGGATGAGGTCACCAGTTCAAATCTGGTCAGCAGCTCCATAAAATAGCGGGATTGTGTAAAGGTAGCACAGCGGACTCTGACTCCGTATGTGAGGGTTCGAATCCTTCTCCCGCTGCCAAAAGCTCCAAAACCTCAAGGTTTTGGAGCTTTTTTTGTTTTTGGCGTTCTGTTTGGAACTCCTCTGAGTACTGCGCTCCTGCGTTTCGCTAGAGACACAGTTTATAAGTAGGTGGACTACACGGCGGCTCATAGAGACCTTACGGAGGCACCCTGTGTTGCGTACTTGGGTTTGAGCATATTAACTCTAGTCAAGTAAAATAGAAAGACAATATACAAGATTGGAGACATTAGGAATGAAGCGCTATGTGACCACGAGCAGATTGGGTTTATTTCAATGGTATCTAACATCGGAGGAACGGGAAGAAAGTACCATTGAGAAATACCTGCGGGAAGTGAGACTCTTCCGATCCTGGCTGGCAGAACGAGGTGTGACGGCAGAGACGGTGACTGGATGGAAAAGATATTTATATGCAGAGGGATACAAGCCGGAGACGATCAACTCCAAGCTTTCAGCGCTAAACAAATTCTTCAGCTTTATGGGATGGCCGGAGCTCCGGACAAGATACCTGAAAATCCAGCGGAAGCTGTTTCGCGGCACAGAGAAGGAGCTCACAAAAGAAGAATATACCCACCTCTTGGAAACGGCTAATCGGCTAGGAAAGCCCCGTCTTGCGCTACTTATTGAAACAATCTGCGCTACCGGCATCCGAGTGTCAGAGGTGAAGTACATAACCGTGGAAGCCATCCAGACAGGCAGAGCGGATATTGCGCTGAAAGGAAAGATCCGCACCATCCTGATCCCCGGCAAGCTGTGCCGAAAACTTCAAAAATATGCCATGAAGCAAAAAATCACTTCCGGCGAGATTTTTCTCACCAGAAGCAGCAAAGGCATCTCCCGCCGCCAAATTTGGGCGGAGATGAAGGCGTTATGTAAAAAGGCAGATGTAGCACCGTCAAAGGTCTTCCCCCATAATCTGCGACACCTATTTGCCAGGACGTTCTACCGTGCCTGCCGGGACGTGGCCAAGCTGGCAGATGTGCTGGGACACTCCAGCATTGAGACCACACGGATTTATCTGATTTCTACAGGTGTGGAGCACGCTCAGCAACTGGAACGGCTGGGGCTTATTTCTTAAAGAATTAATAGACAAAATTAACAAGTTGCCTTAAAATTTACAAATCAGCAATAGACAACGTGAGAGACTGTAAGCATCCTATCACAAAAAGCATGGGATTGCAAGTCTATTTTCCCTGTTTTTCGCATAACAAATCCTGCCGATCAAGGATGTTGGATGATCGGCTTATATTTTCATGCCTTTTTCAGCTTCGCGCTTTCTGCGCGAGGCTGTTTGTTGTTTTTGAGACCTTCATGCGTGGTAAAAATCGCAAGGAAACAGGGCAGTTTGTTAAGTCTGTGATGAACCAGAAAAGGGGAAAGTTATGCCGCAAACAAGACAACACATCCAGCGAGGCTACAGCCAGCAGCGACAGCGGCATAGCCCGGCGTCGGATGTCGGCGTGCGCCTGAGCCGGGAGGGTATCGAACGATTTATGGCTACCTGCCAGAGAGAGGGCCGTGTGGAGGGCACATTAAAGTGGTATCGCCGGGGTCTGAACCGCCTCTATGAGGATCTCCCGGAGGACAAAACTATCCGTCACGGAACCCTGGAATACTGGCGGGAGCAGCTGGTAAAAGAGGGATACGCGCCCAGCACCATCAACAGCTACCTGTCGGTGAACAATGCCTATCTGGACTTTGTGGGTCATCGTGAATATCAGCTGGCCAACCAACTGAAGCTGGCAACAGAGCTACAGCCGGAATTGACCCGGACGGAGTATCTGCGGCTGCTGCAAACGGCTCGGGCTTTGGGGCGCGAGAAAGTGTATCTACTGGTGAAGCTGTTCGGCACCACCGGTCTGACAGTGCAGGAATTGGATAAGACAACGGTGGAGGCAGTGAAAAATGGCAAGCTGACGGTCACCTTCAGCCGGAACAAGCAGGTGCTTCGCATCCCAGAGGGATTGCAAAAGGAACTGCTGGACTACGCCAAGCGCAGCGGCTATCTCTCCGGCCCCATCTTCCTGACCAAAGACGGTACCCCCATGAGCCGTACCTATGTGAGCACCATCATCCGACAACTGTGCGCGGTAGCGAAGGTACCGGAGGAGAAGGGGAACCCCCGGTGTCTGAAGCGGCTGTACCAGAGCACCCGGGCGGGGATCGAGGAGAATATCTCGCTACTGGTGGAGCAGGCCCACAACCGCTTGCTGGAGCAGGAGCAGCTGGAGATTGGGTGGGAGGAGCATAGAGATGCGTGATGCAGAGCATCAACTGCAGAATATGGTGGGTATACCGCCGATGCTTTACACTAACCTAGAAGATTTGCGAAGTAGCTAGGGCATGTTTGAAAATTGTCAACACGCCCACACAGCAGACCTTTTCCGCCATACATCGTTAAATTTTCTTGCTATCCGTCAGGATGCCTTCGAAAATTTGCCTTGTCTGGCAAAAAAATTCCTTGCTGTTGGGCATATCGCCAATTATCAAACAAGCCCTAATATTTCGAGAGATAGAGAGCGTTAAAACATAATGGAAACTATACGTGTCCACAAAGATAGATGGAGAGCAATATTTTTCTACTGGCGGGAATAGGAGCGGTTTTCTGCTGAACGGGATGATATATAAAGGTAATGTGTGGGGCATTGAAAAAGATAAAGGTCTGTTGCTTTTGTGAGCAGTGGGAATCCGGAGGAATTGAATCCTTTCTCTACAATGTATTGCTGCATATGGAGCTATCCATGATGGAGGTGGATCTTGTTGCGGCACAGATGGAGGAGAGTGTATTTACGGCGCCATTGAAAGCACGTGGGATCCAGTTCTATGAGCTTTCTGGGAGGCAGAACCGGCTTCCTGAAAATTATCGCCTATTCCGGAGACTTCTGGCAGAGCGGAAATATGATGTGGTCCATTTGCACATTTTTCATGGCCTGTCCCTTTGGTATGGGAACCTTGCCGAGCAGGCGGGCGTCCCCATACGAATCGCCCACAGTCACAATACAGCCTTGCGGAAAAGCAGAACAAAGCCGCTGAAGCTGTTGGTCCATCAAGCAGCAAAGGAAGCATTTGCCGACAAAGCGACGGACTTGTGGGCTTGCTCAGGACAGGCGGCAGAGTTTCTTTTTCCGCGCAAGATATTGGATCGCAGGGGCTTTCGGTTTATTCCCAATGGGATCGACACGAATCGCTTCCGGTTCAACGCAGAGCTGCGGGAGACCGTTCGTGATGATCTAGGCATACAGGATAGATATGTAATAGGTCATATTGGAAGACTGTGCTATCAAAAAAATCAAGGCTTCCTTCTGGATATGCTTTATGAAGTGCTAGAAGGCAGACCGGATGGAGTTCTATTGCTGGTAGGTGAGGGGCCAGATCGGTCTTCACTGGAAGAAAAAGCAAGGGAACTGGGGATTGCCGACAATGTTATATTTTATGGCACGTCGGATCGGGTAGAACATTTGTTATGGGCGATGGATGTGTTTGTATTTCCCAGCCGCTTTGAAGGATTGGGGATTGTTGCGGTGGAGGCACAGGCTGCTGGGCTGCCAGTGCTTTGCTCGGAGATTATTCCACAGGAGGCGGATATAACGGGGGAGATCGTGCGGCTGCCCCTGTCTGTAGGAGCGAAGGTCTGGGCGGAAGCAGTATTGAAGATAAAGCACCTGAACCGTATACCTGGTGCGACCCGAGTGGCAGAAGCTGGGTTTGATATATTTGCTGTTGCAAAAAAGATTAGAGAGCGATGGATGAGGCAAGGGGATGACAGAAATTTTACAGCCAGCTTTTAGAGAAAATAATATTGCGATTGTTGCCGCTTCCAATGATGCTTTTGTTCCATATATGGCAACGATGATCTGCTCGGTTATCATAAACGGGAATATAAACAATAACTACGATTTTGTCGTATTACAGAGTGATATTGGCATTCAAAATCAACAAAGGCTGCAAAAAATAGCAGATTTGTTTGAAAATATGTCCCTTCGCATAGTCGATGTTACAGCGTATATAGAAGGATACTGTTTCTTTGTCGGGAACAAAGAGAATTTTACAAAGGAATCCTACTACCGGCTGCTTATTCCAGAGCTGATGAGTGACTACCGGAAGGTATTGTACTTGGATGGAGACATGGTGGCTCTGACCGATGTGGCGGAGTTATACCAAACGGATGTGGATGGATATTTGCTGGCATCCAGCCGGGACCTGTGCGGGATGATCGACTACTATAATCCACTGACTGATCTGCGGAAGTATCGGGATCAATCGTTGAAACTGAAGGAACCAGACAACTATTTTATTGCTGGGATGCTGCTGATCAATATTCCGGAGTTTCGAAAACAATACAGTACAAAGTATCTGCTGGAGTTCGCTGCGTCGCGGGAATGGCGACAGCACGATCAGGATATTTTGAATGTGCTGTGTGAGGGAAGAGTAAAGCTGGTATCTGCGTCCTGGGACGTTATGGTCCCAGAATTTATCCGATATTTGCCAGAAATGCGGCGTAAAGAGCTGGAGGAATCCCTTGAAAATATAAATATCATTCATTTTGGCGGGGACAGGAAGCCTTGGGTTTATATGGATACCCCATTGGGAGAGTATTTCTGGAGATATGCTGCGCAGACGCCTTACATCCAAGAAATGATCCAGAGGCGGGTTGAATCGGACCGGGGGGCATACTCGGTCCGCAGCGCCATGGAAGAGGAGTTCCGGCAGGGGAAAGTAGGAGGCAGATATATACTGAAGTATATTTGCGCCTGGCTGAGATACAAGCTGACAAAGTGGAAATTAGCCAAAGACAGTGAGAGGTATGTTGGATAGAATAACCATACAGCAGAACGAGAGGAAAGCGCCGCTTATCTCCGTTATTGTTCCGATTTATAAGGTAGAGCTGTATCTTAGCAAATGTCTGGACAGCATTGTGGGGCAGACATATAGAAATCTGGAGATTATTTTGGTGGATGACGGGTCACCTGATAACTGCGGGGCCATCTGTGATATGTATGCAGCAAGAGACAATCGTATCACTGTACTTCATCAGGAAAACAGAGGAGTGGCTGCCGCCCGCAATGCCGGTTTGGCTGCAGCCTCCGGGGAGTGGATCGGATGGGTAGACCCAGATGATATCATCGAGCTGGATATGTATGAATATCTGCTGACCTGCGCTTTGGCCCATAATGCAGATATTGCGGTGTGTGGCATAAGAACCATGATAAACGGCCAAGAGGTACCCCGCTGGATATCTGCCAGGAAGAAAATGGTATTATTGGACCGTGAGAAGGCTGTAGAGCAGTATCTGAGCGGAGAACTGCACTACGGCTGCGTTAATAAGTTGAGCCGTCGATCATTGTGGGAAGGGCTGTATTTCCCTGGTTATCAAATGGCTGAGGATCTATCGGTTATGTGGAGGCTTTTTGAGCGCGTTGAGAAGGTAGTTCACCTGGGGATGAAGAAATACATTCGCTGCAGGCGGGATGGGAGCATTACCACAAGCAAGAAGGCAAAAACCAGACTTGATGAGTATCGGGCAGCAAAGGAATGTTTTGACAATATGGTGAGTCGCTGGCCCCAGTTTGAATCCCTTCTCGCCCGCCGGTGCGTGGAAAGTGCCAGTGGGCTATGGTGCGGATACAGGAGATTTTCTCCGGAGGAGCGGAGAGGCATCCGTCCTCAGCTGCGGAGCATTTCTGATTTCTGCCGTCCTTATATCCCCAATGCTTTGGCACATACCGGCATGGGATATACCGGGCGGCTTGCCTTGCGCCTGGTAGCTTGGCCTAATGGCTGGGCGCTAACTCTAGCCGGACTTGTTAATTGGCTCTACCAGCGAAAGCATCGCTGGTCCCTATAAAATAAGCTTCGATATGGAGGAATGAGCATGGATAAGCTGTTGCCGGCCTTTTCGGAAAACAATATTGCCATTGCCTTTTGCGCTGATGATAATTTTGCTCCCTGCACAGCAGTACTCATCCGTTCTATTTTATCCACCGGGAGCGAAAACAATAACTATGATTTTGTGTTACTCCACAGCGGGATGCGTACGGAAAACCAGCGGAAGCTGACGGAGATAACAGCAGGACATCAAAACGCCTCGATGCGCTTTATAGATGTGATGACGTTTATTGCCCAGTATAACTTTTTTATCGGCACGGTGCGGGAGGAAAAAGAAATCTCAAAAGAGACCTATTATCGACTGCTCATTCCGGAAATCATGTCTGAATACGAAAAAGTGCTCTATTTAGACGGAGACATGACAGCTCTGTGTGATGTGGCAGAAGTGTACCATATAGAACTGGGCGATCATCTTGTAGCGGCCTGTCGGGATCTGGTGGGCTTGATGGCGTATTACAACCCCAGCTACTGCATTGACCGACAGAATGGACAGACGCAAAAGGAGTACTGGGATGGCGATCTGAAAGTGAAGGATGCCAACCAGTATTTCAATGCTGGACTGACCTTGTTTAATATTCCGGCCTTTCGTGCGGAGTATAGCATGGACTACCTGTTAGAATATGCGGTCTCCCGGCATTGGAAGGCCCACGATCAGGATATTCTCAATATACTATGCCAGGATAAATCTGTCCTCATAGAGTCCAATTGGAACTCCATCTATGGCGACGCACCCCAATTTCTGCCCGATGACCTCCGGGCCGAATATCAGGACTGCTGGGCCCATCCGAAAATTGCGCATTTTGCGGGCCCATTTAAGCCGTGGACTGTACCCGATGCGCCATTTCAAGAGCGTTTTTGGCCGTATGCAGCAGAAACACCCTACTTGGAAACCCTTTTGCGCCAACTTATTACGCATAATACAGGCAGCGGTACAGGAAATTCCAGATTTGCCATGGAGATACAGTTCAAGCAGGGACAGGTTGGGATGCGTTATCTGCTGCGTTTGGCCAGACTATGGCTGGATTACAAGCTGAAGGGAGGCGCGCAATGAAGATATCCGTTATTGTTCCTATCTATAATGTGGAATCTTATCTGCGCAATTGCCTGGATAGTATCCGCAGTCAGACCCATCGGGCGCTGGAAGTCATTCTGGTGGATGACGGTTCTCCAGACGGCTGTGCGGCCATCTGTGAAGAGTACGCTGCCGCAGATAAGCGATTTAAGGTGATCCATAAGCCTAATGGCGGGGTGGCTTCCGCCCGGAACGCCGGGCTGGATGCCGCCACCGGAGAGTGGATCGGTTTTGTGGACCCGGATGATTACATCGAGCCGGACATGTATGAATATTTGTTAACCCATGCAGTGGAGCACGGTGCAGACCTTTCCGTGTGCGGACTGCGCATTATGGTTGATGGAGAACAGGCGAACCCGTGGATTACTCACTACGATGGCATCAGAGTGCTTGGCAGGGAACAGGCGATTGAGATGTACCTGGACCGTAATATGCACGACGGATGCGTCAATAAGCTCTACCGCCGGGAGTTGTGGAGGGGCTTACGCTTTCCTGCTTACAGAATCGCCGAGGATCTGATGGCCATGTGGGAGATCTTCCAGCGAACCAATATCACCGTGCGCCTATCCGACGATAAATATGTCTACTGCCGCCGTACCGGCAGCGCCACTACCGCCAAGAACGCCCAGACAATATTGGATGACTTCAATGCCATTAAAAAACGCCATGACGAGGTGATGGCGCGCTGGCCTAAGTTTGAGGAGTTGTCAGCCCGGCGCTGCCTGCTGTCAGCAGAGGGGGCCTGGGAGTGGTATTTTTCCAGCGCGACAGAGGAACAGCAACGGACCGTTAAGCCGGAGATGCGGAAGATGGCAAGATTTTGCGTGCCCTACTGGGAGAGATACAACGGCGCCGGCGTGGGCGTTTATGGGCGGTTCAAATACAGGCTGGCGCGCTGGTACCCCAGCGGATGGGCTCTGGCGTTAGGAAAATGGACGGATAAACTGTATATCTGTCTTTGTGGGGCTAAGGGGAAGCAGACTGAGGTTTCCGCTCCTCCCCCGCCCAGGGCAGAGCCAGAGAATCATGCGGTTGATAGCCTGCTCTGTGTCAGACAGGAAAATTTATCAGCAATCCACTGGAATGTGAGTTATACCCAGAGCCTCAGAGGGTACAAGCGATTCCTGATGGGGCGGCGGTTTAAGGAGCAGGTGCTTCATGGGAGCTGGACAGAGAAGCAGGATTTCTTTCGGTGGTCATGGAGCAAGCTTATTCACAGAGATAATGGAGCGAAGTGGCTCTGTGTGTTTGATCCACTAGAGTCTGTTCAATCGCAGCTGCGGCGAGTGGACGGCCTGAATGATATGATTTTCCAGGCTGTTAAACGGGCAGGGATAGAGGAGGATCGAAATGCTGTCTTAAAGACCGGACGGCAGGTTTTTATTTTTGCCGGAGTCCACTACTGTGATATCGGCGGCGGGCAGCGCTCAGCTCAAATGGCCCGGGCGTTCAACGATATGGGGTACCGAGTCTACTATATCCACTATCTGGTCCATCCCCGCTACGGAGAGGGGAAAGAGGAACCGTTACGGGATGGGTCCATATTTAACCCAACCCTGCTCCACTGCCAGGTGGACGCCTTTTCTGTCCGGGATCTGGATCGGCTGGTGAGCAGAGGCGCACTTTTTATCTTTGAGGTACCCGTGGACAAGTTTGAGCCCTATCTAGAGTATGCCCAAGCCCACCATATCCCCACAGTCTATGAGCATATTGACAACTGGGATTCGGAACTAGGCGGATGGTTTTATCGAGAGCATATATTCCGGCGGTATTTGCAGGAATGTACTCTGGTCACAGTCACCGCCCGGCTGCTGGGTGAGAAGGTAAAGACGGTATCTCCCCAGACAGAATATTTATACCTGCCCAATGCTGTCAACACAATCCTCTTTGAGCCAGCGAGGTATTATAAAAAGCCGGATGACTTAGTGGTGGGGAAGAAAACTCTGCTCTATTTTGGCTCCTTATGGGGAGAGTGGTTTGACTGGGATAAGCTCATCTACGTGGCCAGACACTGTGACTGCGCTATCAATCTGATTGGAGGATATGATGAGCTGGAGGAACAGATAAAAACGCTCCCCAGAAATATTCACTTCTTGGGGCAAAAGCCACAACCTGAGCTGTCCGCTTATTTGGCGCACAGCGATATTGCGCTTCTCCCATTCAAGAACTGTGAGATTGGCCGGTATGTCTCGCCTCTAAAAATCTTTGAATACGTTGCCATGAATAAGCCTGTGCTAGCCACGCCGCTGGACGATATTGCAGGGTATCCGAATGTTTTTACCTCCGAAGATGAAAAAGAGTGGGCTAGGGCAGTCACAGAGGAGTGGCCGGAAGTGGTCGACACAGGAGTTTTCACCGCACAGAACAGCTGGTATGCCCGGTGTACTGCTATATTGGAGCGTACTGGGCTCCTGCCTGTCAATCCCCCTGCGGTTTCCGCAATTGTGTCCGATCTGTGCTGTGGGGACAATATTTTTCGATGTGTGGATTCTCTTCTGGCGTTCCATACCCGTTATGGAGGCGAGATCATTGTGGCAGTGGGCAGCAATGGGCGCTATAAGGCGCTGGAGGAACGCTACGGCGGACAGATCACTCTGATAAAGTCTGACAATCCCATTTTCGGGCGGAACTTGGGAGGCCGGATGGCTCACGGGGAGTTCCTCTTCTTTATGGACAGCACCCAGCGGGTGGTCAGCAAAAGCTACCTGGACAGCGCCTTGAATATTCTTCGCCGGGAGGAATTTGTGGGAGCGGTGGGGCGGCAGGGACGCTGGACCCTGGAGGGGGCGCCGATTTCTGACGCCCGCAGCAGCCACGACCGTGTGGAGTCACCGGCCGTCCTCTTTCGTACAGACGCGGCCTACCTCCGGGGGAATGGATTGCTTATATCCAAAGAGCGTTTTGACGATTTGGGAGGCTTTGACGAGGGCTATGCCCTTCCCCGCTTCCAAGATATCGATCTGTCTCTGCGGCTCAAGAGCCAGGGGTATGACGTTGCTTACTGCCCCTGCCTCCAGCTGACGCAGCCCGTGCAGCTGGAGGAAACCGGCGGCGAGCTGCCGGCCGCACAGGATCAGAATCGGCTGGCGGCGCAGTGGGGAGAAGAGAACCCTGCGCTTCTGACAAACGCAATCTAAGATGATTCCTGTGCAAAAACAGTTGAGGGAGAGATTTGATGAATATTCTTGTCATCTGTGAAAATTTCACCAAGGGAGGTTTGGAGACCCACATCCACTCCTACTATACCGCATTATCCCGGGAGCACAGATTCATCTTTGCCTTTGGCAGATTCCAAAGTGAACTGCCCTTTGAACAGGGCAACGTTTATAGTGACTTTAGCTTTTCCAACACCAGCTCTGTGGGGGCCTTTCTACAGGATGTGGATCGGCTGATAGAGCTGATTCAGGACCAAAACATTGATGTGATCCATGTACATCCCTTCTATAGTATCTTCCCGGCCATGGTAGCCAGCCAGGTTGCCGGAGTTCCCATTGTGTGTACGCATCACGGTCCAGCTTCTTTCACCTTCCCGGCGCGGGTTAGCGAAATGATCCTGTTTTACTACTTCTATTCGGAAGTGGTCAGTAAAGTTTTTTCTGTAAGCCGAGCGGGGAAAAACGGGCTGGAGGATCAAATGCGGATGACCAATGTCACCCATCTTCCCAACGCGGTGGACACTGGGCTTTATCGCCGCCATACCGTAATAAACAACCGGCGCTGGGCGGCGGTTTCCCGGTTGGACGGGGATCTGGGCAAGGTATCCGCGCTGAGAAAACTTTTCGAGGCAATGCCGTCTCTTCCAATTGACGCTGTAGATGTTTACGGGGATGGCTCTCAGCGTCAGGCGCTGGAGGAGTACGTCAGGGAGCTGGGACTGGAACGTAAAGTGCGTTTTATGGGATTCCAAAGCGATCTCTACGAACATTTGGATGGAAACTACAACGGTATCATAGGCGCTGATCGGGTAGCATTAGAAGGACTTACCATGGGGTATCCGGTTCTGGAGCTGGGCTATGGCAGGATGTGTGGCGTATTTGACGAAGCGCTTCTTAAACTGGGCGGTGACTGCAATTTTGTAGCGATTGATCTGCCAGAGTGCAAAATAGATGTTCTGTGCAGGCAGCTGGAGCGGGTTTATTCTCAGCCAGATTGTTTCGATTTTCGCGCGTATATGATGGATGCTTTTGATATTCATAAGGTGGCCGCGGATTATGTGGCGAATTTGCAGAAATTGTCTACTCACTCCCTGGGCAATATGCGCCTGTTTTTTGAGCAGATGGGGGATTTACCAAACAAAGAGGTCTGTATCTATGAGTCTATAGATCTTTTCTGGCTCATGTGCAGACAAATCAAGCCCTACGCAATGGACCCAAAGGTACAGATCATGTTTCAGATGGGGATAGAGCGAATTGCGGCACAGTCCCCGACTATACAGGCACAGGCATTGGGGAGCCGCATGAGGCAGAAGCTGAAAAGCTGGTTCAAATAACAGGAGCATCCGAATTGCGCTACGGAAAGGAAAGCGACGCAATATGTCTTTCAAACAAAAATTAAAGATGAGGCTGCCTTTCACCAGAAAGGGACTTGAGGACTATCTTGATGAGAAGTTAACCCTTATGCAGCGTCAGCAAGCTGAGAATATTCAGAGCAATGTGAAAGCCTTGTCGGCGCAGCTGGCTCAGGAGATAAATGCTCAGCTTCACCGGAGGATCAATGATCTGGATGGTGTCATCGCATTCCAGACCGAGGCGCTGAAGGCTTACTTTGGTCAAGAGACGAACGAGCAGCTTGACCGCCGCACCAATGATCTGCAAAGCGCTGTCATTGCACACCTGACGGAAGAACTCAACGCCCAGCTTCACCGGAGGATCAATGATCTGGACGGCGTCATCGCATTCCAAACCGAGGCGTTGAAGGCTTACTTTAGTCAAGAGACGAACGAGCAGCTTGATCGCCGCACCAATGATCTGCAAAGCGCTGTCATTGCACAGCTGACAGAAGAACTCAACGCCCAGCTTCACCGACGTACCAACGATCTGCAAAGCGCCATCATTACACAGCTGGCGGAAGAGCTCAACGCGCAGTTCCATCGAAGAATCAACGATTTACAGGGCGCCATGGAGGCGCAGGTCAACGCGCAGACGGAAGAGCTTTTTGCCCGTCTAAAGGAGGAGATGAACCTCCAGCTCCATCGGCGTACGAACGATCTCGATCGTGCTGTATCAAGTGTAAAAAATGAGCTATACGGATTTTTCCGCCGGTTCCCCAAGACTATGTTGAGCTTTGAAGTTGCCTTAGCAGAGCACTGCAACTTAAATTGTGTTGGCTGTAATCATTTTTCGCCGCTTGCCCCGCCAAGCTTTATAGATTTGAAGGAATTTACACGTGATTTTAGGCAAATGGCAGATTTATTTGGAGAGCGCACGCAGCAGGTTAAGCTGTTGGGTGGAGAGCCTCTGCTGAACCGTGATATTAACAAATACCTGCCTGTGGCCCGCGAATGTTTTCCCAAAGCGGAGATTGTGATCGTTACAAACGGGCTGTTACTGCCGCAAATGGATCCGTCTTTTTGGGAAGCTTGCAGGGAAAATCAGATCGTGATTTCGCCCACAAAATATCCTGTCAATTTTGACTATGGTGCAGCAGAGGAGCTGGCAAAGAGCTACAATGTAAAATATCGCTACTTTGCAGAAAAAGAGGTCTCAAGGACATTTGAAAAATATGCGCTGGATCCGCAGGGACTTCAGGACTGCGAGGGGAATTACCGTATGTGCTTTATGGCGAATTCCTGTATACATCTGCTGCACGGGAGGCTTTATACCTGCCCGATAGCGCCAACCGCCCACTATATGAATGATGCATTTGGAACACAGATTCGGGAAAGTCCACAGGATTCTATCGATATTTATCAGGCAAGTTCGGCAGAGGAAATTTTGGAGTTTCTAGCAAAACCCATTCCGTTCTGCCGCTACTGCCGGAGGGACCTTATGATTGATGATATCCCTTGGAGACAGTCAAAGCGCGAACTATCTGAGTGGACCGTATAAAGGCAATGAAGCTCAATACATTCAGGAGAACAGCATGATAGAAAAATTAAAAAAATACCAATTCCTCTTTGAGGAGCTGGTCCAGCGGGACTTCAAAAGGAAATATAAACGGACCGTACTGGGGATGGTATGGAGCGTACTGTCACCCTTACTGACACTCCTTGTTATGCGGCTGGTGTTTACCCACTTTTTCGGTTCTGGTATCGACCATTATACGACATATCTGTTCTGCGGCAACCTGGTCTTTGCCTATTTCAGCGAGGCCAGCGGACAGGGAATGTCCTCTCTGATGGACAACGCAGGCATTTTCACAAAGGTCAATGTTCCTAAGTATCTCTTTTTGCTGTCCAAAAATGTTCAGACGCTTATTAATTTTGGATTGACTCTGGCGGCGTTCTTTGTCTTCTGCATACTGGACCAGATTACGTTTACTTGGAAGCTGATCTGTTTGCTCTATCCCATTGTGTGTCTGATGCTGTTCAATATCGGTACCGGGCTTATTCTATCAGCGCTTTTTGTATTTTTTCGGGATATCGAATATCTCTGGTCCGTATTTTTGCAGCTGCTGATGTATATGTCCGCCATATTTTATTCTATTGATACTTACTCCCAGACAGTGCGGAATCTCTTCCTGTTGAACCCGCTCTATCTTTTTATCCGATATTTCCGTAAGATTGTCATTGAGGCGACCATTCCCACGATATGGTTTCACTTGCTGATGCTGGCAGATGTTCTTATCGTGTTGGTGATCGGATGCGTGATGTATAAGAAGAACAATACCAAGTTTTTATATTATGTTTAGAAAAAGCACGCGCCGAATAAAGAGTGGAATACAGCGGGGCCGCTGGCTATATGGGCCCCGATAAGAGACCTTTCCGCGCGGGCGACAGAAAATTCAAACAGGGAACCCTGTTTGAGAGTGCACTATGTGCACTCTCAAACATTCCTGAGCGTTCCCTGCTATAGGAGGGAAACAATAGGAAATGGACAGAACCTTTTCAAAGGAAAATTCATTGGCAGTGAAGGGCGTTGCGATTTTAATGATGCTGTGGCATCACTGTCTGGGAATTGAAAATTTAACCGCAAATCCATGGCCATTTGAAGCAAGTCAGATTCTGCATATAGCGGTTTTTTGCAAAATATGCGTTAGTCTCTTTGCGTTCATTTCCGGCTATGGTTTATGGCTGAGCTATTCGAAAGAGAAGAAGACAGGAGGGACGCCGGCTAAATGGATTGCTCAGCGGTTAATCCGCACATTGTCAGGCTATTGGTTTGTTGTAGTTTTATCCTGGATAATCTGTAGCCTGATAAATGGCTTGACATATCAATGGTATCAATTTGAGGTGTCTCCACTTCTGGGCCTTTGGAATATGATTATAGATTTTTGGGGCCTAACAAATTTTTTCGGAGGTAAACCACTAAACACAATATGGTGGTATATGAGCGCTGCAATAATATATGTGGTATTTCTCCCTCTGCTTGACAAGCTAATGGGCCGCATTGGGGGCGTATATGCGGTTGTGGTTGTTTGGCTGATATCCGGATTACAGGGGGGATATCCTGGGGCAGAGCACGTGCTGAGTTTTCTGACCATGTTTTGTACGGGGGCGCTTTTTGCCGCCAAAGATATTTTTGGGCGGTGGATACGATTTTGGGGGAAACACCGCAGTTGGCTGAGGTATCCTACTTTGATGGCTGGAACGGGAATCGCATATAAGTTATACCATGCATTAGATATCAATCGCTGGTGGAACGTAAAATTTACACTGATTCCTTTAGTTGTTATTTTTTTGATTTGGGAGGTAATACGGTTGGCTCCGCTGCTTGGAAAAGCCCTGTCTTTTATAGGAAAGCATGCAACAAATATTTTTCTGGTCCATGCCTTTTTGTATGCATACTATTGCAGTGCGTTTATTTATGGGCCGGGACATTGGGGAGTCATTTTATGGAGGCTTTTGTGGAGTTCATTAATAATTTCGATTGTCATTGAGGGACTGAAGAGGCTGATAAAGTATAATTTAGGAATGAAAAAACTGGAAGATATTATTGCAGAGCGGTTTTGAGATACACTATAGACGAGTAGTGTACATGGCAGGAATTGCAATTGTGTGTGGAGGAGGATTTTCGCAGGGCTAGGCGGCCGCCGTGCGGGAATTCGGCACAAGACAAATGTAAGCTCTTAGCTTGGTGGACTACTAGGGCAAAACCTAAAGAATAGCAGGAGAGAAAAATGGGGAGCGTTTTAACAAAGGGCGCCATGGAGAAGCAGGGCTTTACCAAGGAGGAATCCATGGCGTTAAAGGGAATTGCGATTTTTTTGATGATTTTCCATCATTGCTTTCTGGCCCCGTGGTGTTATACAGGATTTGAGGGAAGTTTTTTCCCGCTGGCAGAAGAACAATTGAACCGCCTGGCAGCATTGGGCGGTATTTGTGTGGGAATCTTGGCGTTTATTTCAGGTTACGGACTGTCCATGGCGCTGGAACGACACCAAGGGAGCGCCGCGTCCTTTTGTATCCAGCGATATGTACGGTTTATGCGCAAATTTTGGCCTGTCCTTGCCATATGCCTGCTTGCGGGGGTAGTTATTGACAATCATACGGCAGAGACCTATCTGACAGGCGGGCCGCTTGACGCACTTTATAACCTTCTCATACAGGGATTGGGCATGAGTTACCTTTTTGGCACTCCGATGTTTGTTCATGAGTGGTGGTATCTGAGTGCCAACGTGGTTTTTATTCTTTTGACGCCTGTGTTTGTTGCCCTTGTGGAGCGGTATGGGTGGGCAGTGCCCCTGTTCCTGCTAATCACTATACCGCGGGTCACAGGCGCAGGATTTGGACATCCCATCTGTGGCTTTTCCACTACGCTCCTTTTAGGAATTATCTTTAATCGCTATCAGCTGTTTGATCGGATAGAAACGCTTCTGGCAAAAAAATTAACCGGGGCAATAGGACAGAGCCTTAAAGCCGTCACCGCTTTGCTTGTATTATTTTTTAGCTATAAGATGTATATCGTCGGTCCTGGTGCAGCCTATGACGAGATTCATGCCGCATTGATTCCGCTGCTGTTCATCATCGTCTTTAAGGAGTGTGTACTGTGCTACCCATATATACGGCACATATTTGCGTTTCTGGGGAAACACAGTATCAACATGTATTTAATTCATACAGTCCTCTCCGGCTCCTACCTACATACATTTTTATTTTCCATGCCATGGTTTATGCTGACGCCGCTGGCAGTATGCGCCGTCAGTCTGCTATTTTCCATTGTGCTGGAATGGACAAAAAGCAAGGTAAGGAAGACGTATATTGCAATATCCGATGGAACCTACAATTTTTTATTTCAGGTTTACCCGGATCCTTCCTGGTCAAAGAAACAGAGGAGTCGTTTTTGGACCTGGAATCTGCTCTCGGTATTGGTGTCCGGGCTTATACTGGGCCTTTTGGCCCTGCTGTTGGCTCCGGGGCCTGGTAATGCTGACATTGCAAGAAGCTTGCTGCACAATTTCAAAGTTGTAACGCTTAATACCCTGCCGGTCGCATTTTTAACGCTCATCCTCTATGCGTTGACGCGGCGCGCATGGATAGCTTTTTCTATAAATGCTGTGTTTGTATTAACGCTTTCCGCAGTCAATTATTTTAAGCTGATGCTCCGCGATGATCCGCTTCTGTTTTCAGACCTGCTCTTGATAAAGGAAGCTGGAAATATTGTGGGAAATTACAAGTTATCTCTGGACCTCGCATTAGGCATGGTTTTGATTTGTGCTGTAACGGTTGCAATAGTTCTATATTTTCTGGTGCGAGGCCGGCCCAAGGGGTGGGGACGACTGCCTTTAATCACGTTTTTCGTTGGGATATTGGGACTGGGTATTTTAATTCCCGCATTAATGGATACCGGGCTTTACCGGAGCATTCATGCAGATATAGGGGAGCTTACCAAGGAGTATGTTTCCCGTGGATTTGTTTATCCATTTGTCCACAGTATAACAGATGCGGTCCCCCCCCCCCCCCCGGTTACAGTAGCGAGGAGACTGCGGCTCTGCTAGAGGGATACCCGGAAACGGATATCCCGGATGGAAAAAAGGTGAACGTCATCGCGGTTATGCTGGAGGCCTATAATGATTTTTCCAGGTTTGATGTACCCGGATTATCAACAGATGTTTATCAAACGTGGCATAACTTGGAACAGGAGGGCTACAGCGGCGATCTTGTCGTCAATATTTTTGGAGGAGGAACCGTTGATACAGAGCGATGCTTTTTAACAGGCTATCACAAGGGCTGTAATTTCCGCACTACAGTGAATGCGTGGCCGTGGTATTTTCGTTCTCAGGGATACCTCGTCGAAGGATTTCATCCGAATGTTCGCTGGTTCTACAATCGAGAAAATGTGAATGAATATCTTGGCTTTGAGAACTATTACTATCTTGACGATGTGGAATCCTTTGCGGCGGCAGTCCCGTTGGCTTCGGATGGAGAACTTTTTGAGGAGATCCTTAAGGCCTACCAAAGAAGCGTGTCAGCAGGACAGCCTTACTTTAATTATTCATTGTCGCTCCAGGGGCACGGACCGTATGGGGATGAGGGCTATTACTGGGGGGAGCAGGGGGCCTACGCTGTAAATAATGGAAGCTACACGGATAAGCAGCACTATGTACTGGAAAATTATCTGGGGTCTGTTGCCAGCACAAATGAAAGCCTACAGAAGTTTACAGACGCCTTGCGAACAGATACAGAACCTGTAGTGTTGGTCCTGTTTGGCGACCACAATCCTGCGCTCGGGGCTGATGTCTATTCTGCCATGGGAATCAACATCAATACGGGCACCGAGGATGGCTTCCATAATTATTACAGTACTCGTTATATTATATGGGCAAATGAGTCGGCTAAAAGAATTTTAGGGGATACGTTTAGCGGAGAGGGTCCTGCCATCAGTCCCTGTTTTCTGATGAATCAGGTTTTTGAACGCTGTGGCTGGGAAGGACCGCCGTATCTTCAGGCGCTTAAAGACATTTCAGAAGAGGTCCAAGTAGTTCATGTATCCGGAGTCAATATGAAGAATGGGCGTTTTGTCGGGGAAGCGGATGCGGAGGCAAGCCGTGCAGCAGCAGAGTTCAAATGTCTGGAATATGGCCGGCGGAAGCAGCCCCTCGACAGCATTTACAAATGAGCAGGAAATGCTCAGGTTTTTGAAAAAAGCAAGCAGTTTTAGGCGCAAACAGGAGGAGTGCATATGAGCGTACTGGAAGTCCATGACGTCTCCATCCGATATATGACGGGTGATTTCAAAGACATCGGGCTGAAGGAATATTTGATGCGAAAGCTTACGGATAACTACCGTGTTGTCGAATTCTGGGCTGACCATCACATCACGTTTTCTCTGGAGAAAGGCGACATGCTTGGGATCATCGGCACCAATGGGGCGGGAAAATCCACCCTTTTGAAGGCTGTTTCCGGTATTATGGAGCCCACTGACGGATACGTGAAAAGAGAGGGAAATATTGCTGCCCTGCTGGAGCTGGCCAGCGGCTTTGACGGAGATCTTACCGTTCGGGAGAACACGTATCTCCGGGGGGCTATGCTGGGGTATACCCGGAAGTTTATGGACGAAAAGTATCCGGAAATTATTGAATTTGCGGAGCTGCAGGATTTTCAGGACCGTCCCTTCAAGCAGCTCTCCTCTGGGATGATGTCCCGGTTAGCCTTTTCAGTAGCCTCTCTGGTGCACCCTGATATCCTTATTCTTGATGAGGTGCTTAGTGTAGGAGACGGCGCATTCCGCCGGAAGAGCGAGGCCAAAATGCGCGAGATCATCGGCAGCGGAGCAACCACGATTTTGGTGTCTCATGCAGTGGAACAGGTCCGAGCGATGTGCAACAAGGTGCTGTGGATCGAAAGAGGCAACCAGATAGGCTTTGGAGATACTAATCTTCTATGCGACCTCTATCAGGAATACTTAGACGGCACAATTTCCCTGGAGGAGGCTAGAGAGAAATTGAAGGCGGCAGGAGTTGGAGGAGAGCTGGAGATAGCGGACCGTTTCTGCGAAACACAGCCATCAGAAGAAACCTCGCCTGAGCTGGCAGCGGGCCGCCGATATGCAGTAGAGAGCACGTTCAACAGGAGAGGCGGCAACGTATCTGGAGACAGAATATTTCTCCTGGGGGTATTTGTTTTAAGTCTGTTCTTTTTCAACTTGACAATCACAACTCTGTTGTTTGCCGTTGGGGTTCCTATAAGTAGCATCAATCTACCGATTGCAGTTTTAAGCAGTACTGCTGTGTGTTTTTTTCTGTCCAGACGGTCTATAAAGCGAACAATAGAGATTTTTTCATGCGCTATGCTGCTGCTGGCAATTACAGCGCTCCTCTCCGGCCTTGTGTTTGACTGGTCATGGGATGGGAATCAATATCATAAGAGCATTACCGGCGCACTGAAATGGGGATGGAACCCATTGCATGAAACTTTTTATGATTTTGCGAGAGACATACCTTTTTTATCCCATATAACGCAGACATGGTATGACGCCTATCCCAAACTAACCGAAATATGGGCAGCTAGCCTCTATGCAATAACAAATAACATTGAAACGGGCAAATGCTTTAACCTTTTGGGACTGGCAGCTTTGTTTTGCATCTGCTATGCGGTTTTAATAGAGACAGGGGCGTTCAGAAAATCACAAATTGCTATTTGTTCCTTCCTATGCGTGGCAAATCCAATAACTTTATCTCAAATCACAACTTACTATGTGGATGGATATTTATGGCAGATATTTTTAGCATGTATGGCTGCGCTGCTCTATCTAACCTTTTTGGAAAATGGGAGATACAAGATAGGCTGCTTTTACATTGTCTTTATTAGCATTAATTTGGGATTAAACATCAAGTTTTCAGCGCTGCTCTATTTTGCTGTGCTTTGCATCTGCTTTTTCGGTTATTGGGTTATCGAGAAATACAGATGTGAGGGCTGGAGGGATAGTAAAGCATGGATCACAAAGAGGTTTCTGCTATTTGTGCTTGCGGTCATTTTCGGAACGAGTATAACAGGGGCGACCTCTTATGGGATCAATCTTTTGCGCCATGGAAATCCGGTATATACCATGATTGGGGAGGGCTCTACAGAAATTATTACATCGCAGTTACCCGACGTATATAAAGGAATGTCCCATCTACATCGTTTTATCGCATCATTGCTGTCAAAAACCAATAACAATTTGTCAATTGGACAGGTGGAGTGGAAAATTCCGTTCACATTCAGTGCGGCAGAGATAGGGGCAAGTATGGATTGCGATGTGCGAGTTGCCGGGTGGGGATACCTGTTCAGTGGAATATTTTTATTGAGCATAGTGGTTATTGGGATAGCAAAAACCAAATTGAGCAGGAGACATGGAGTATTGGCGGCGCGCATTGTGCGTGTGGGCACAGTTCTTATGGGCGCGCTGGCGTTATGTGTTTGCTTTGTGCCCGGTCTGTGCTGGGCGCGGTATAGCGGGATGTTGTTTTATATTCCAATCGCGGGACTACTCTGCTTATTTGCTCATGTAAATCGCCGCAACAAGGACGTAGCGTTGCCTTCCTTTGTTGCGGGCGCATTATCCTTCGCGCTTTTGCTGAATATTGTTCCGAATCTTGTGGGGATTAAGTCGGATTACAGCGAATATATGCCTATCCGCAATCAATTAATGGAATTTAAGGCATTAACTGAGAACGCCAATGAGCCGGTTGCGGTGGGGTATGCGGCGGATAAGTTTGAGGGGCGCTTTTTCACATTATATGACATGGGAATCACAAATTTTGAATATCGTGAGCTCCGGGCGGAGGACAGTGACGGAACTTTATTTAATCATGATCGAATGCTTTGTTATGCATCTTCCAATGAAAAAGCGCTCATGGAGGCTGTGGACATGCTTCATAACTCAAGAGGAAAGTTGATCCTCCTGGCGGTGAAGGATGAGGGCAGCAAGGGCCTGACCAAAGACTTTGTTGCAGGAATGCAGGCGCTTGGACTGAACTTTCCATTGGAGGGGGCCTACCAATCCTCTTATATCGCCGCAATTAAGGACGGGGAGATTTTGCAGGAAGAGCTTTCTACAGAAATGATCTCCTGCCAGATACAAACCGGGGAGCTTATGGCTGAAATGGTAAGTGCTGGATATGAAAAAGGGAATATAGCCTCTATTAAAATTAATGGTACAGAATATGCAATAAATCAGAGAGGACTCAATATCGTGATATATGATACGGAAGAAAACATAATCGTTGACAGTTTATGTATTGATACGTATTCAAATAACCAGATTACCCGATAGAAAAATATAGAGGGCCGTCTTTTGCGAAAGCAAATATGTATAATTTAGCAGAAATGGAGAGACCGGTAAAAATGAAACCAGTAAAAAGGACATTAGATGGTAACAGGCCCACCTTCTATCGGGGGGGGGGGGGGGGGTAAAAAGCGAGGAGGATACCCTACAGAATTGCCGGCTGTTTGACTCGATCCCGCACTGGCTAAAAGATCATATCCCCTGTTATTACCGGCGGGTCTTTCTAGCCAGTTTTTTGCTTGTACTGCTGGTGCACCTCTATATGTTCACCAATAAATTTATTAATCATGATGATATCAACGGACTTTTTTCGACATGGGCAGGTGGCACCGCTTATGGCCGCTGGCTCTTGTATCCGGTTACAGCTATCGCCGGTTATTTTAGCAGTCCGTGGCTGGATGGCATTGTTGGGGCTCTTTTTTTGGCGCTTTCCTGCTCCCTGATGGCGGCTCTTTTCCGCGTCCGACAACTGCTCGCGGCCCTTCTCCTGTCTGTGTGTATGGTATCCTTTCCTGTAGTTACAGCGACCTATACCTACATGTTTTCCGCATCTCAGTACTTTTTGTCCATGGCGATGGCTCTGTTAGCGTGCCTTTTGATTCGCCGGGAAAGCGTTTTTTCCTCTTTTCTAGGTGTGATTGTCCTTGCGCTTGCCACAGGAATCTATCAAGCATATTTCGCGTTAGCTGCCGCTGTGCTAGTGTTGGCAATGCTTTTGGATGCCTGCCACGGCCGCTGGAAGGATGACTTCAAGGGCTTTTTCCGCATTGGACTGGGCTATGTCGGCTGGCTGGCATTGTCTATGGGGCTGTATTTTTTGATTCTTAAAGTATGTCTCTGGAAAACGGGATTGGAGCTGGTGGATTATCAGGGGATCGCCAATATGGGACAGTTATCTCTATCCGTCTTGTTGACGCGTCTTGGGGATGCTTATTATGGCCTATGGGACTATTATTTCCATAATCCGGTTTATAGCCGATTTTTTTCGCAGCTGACCACCGTTAGTTTTTGGGCGGATGGGGTTGTATTAACGCTTGTTCTTTGGGGGCGCCGCCTTTACAAGCATTTAGCTGTGTTGGCTGAAATACTGCTGTTGATAACGATTTTACCACTGGCTTGCAATCTGGTCTATGTGATGAGCGGAAAGGAATCGGTGTACATTTTAATGACCTATTCGGCCATTCTTCCTCTTCTTTTCCCAGTTCTTCTAGGGGATTCGCTTACCTACTGGGACTTTGCGCCACTATTTTCCTCATACCACCCCACTCTTGCCCCTCGGCTGGCGGCCTTTGCAGCAGGGATGCTTCTAATGCTTCAAGCTGCGTTTGCATATGAGTTTATTATTATAACCAACCGTACCTATGTAATTATGGATCTCACCTATGAGAATACCTATGCGTACTTTAGCCGCCTCACCACCAAGATAGAGCTTCAGAATAATTATACGCCTGATACGCCGGTGGCTATGATAGGTTATGCTTCGTCGCCTGCCCCTTTTCCGCCCACCCATATGACAGGGGCCTTGACCACGGAAGAGGCGCTGAATATGTGGTCGCGAAAACAGTTTTTAGCCTATTTTCTTAATAGCCCTTACAATTGGGCGACAGAGGAGCAGATAGCGGATGTAGTGACAACTCCAGCGTATCAGGAGATGCCCTGCTACCCGTCAGAAGGATCGATTGCCACAATCAACGATATAGTGGTTGTAAAATTGAGTTAATACAATGACAGCTCATAATACAAGGCTTCTTTGAAAGCAGGAAGCCTCTCAAAGAAAAGAGTGAGAATGGAGAGAGTATAGGGATGAAAACCGTAAAAATATATCTAAAGCTGATGCGGGTACATCATTATATCAAAAATGGACTCGTTTTTGCGGCTTTAGCCTGTAGTGGACTGCTATTTCAGAGAGGGAAGCTTCTCGCTGGAATTGCGGGCTTTACCGCATTTTGCTTTGTGTCTTCCGCTGTTTATATTATCAATGATATTCGGGATCTGGAAAAGGATCGACACCACCCCACCAAATGCAATCGTCCTATCGCTTCTGGGGCAGTTTCTGTAGCCAGCGCATGGCTCTTGACGGTAATTCTGCTGAGTATTGCAGCAGTATGTAACGCAGTTGTCTTTTATCCCGGCTCCAGCTTGTTGCTGCTTTTTTATTTGTTGATGAACCTTGCATATAGCTGGGGATTAAAAAATATTCCCCTGGTGGATGTAGCAATCCTGACCTCCGGATTTCTGCTCCGGGTCCTGTACGGTGCGGTTGTGACGGAAATATCTGTTTCTAATTGGCTTTACCTAACCGTCATTACGCTGGCGCTTTATTTCTCATTAGGGAAAAGGCGCAACGAGCTTCAACGTATAGGCGGAAAAGAGACGAGAACCGTGCTGAAATTTTACAATCCGGAATTTCTGAACAAAAATATGTATATGTGTCTTGGTTTGGCAAATGCCTTTTATGCGTTGTGGTGCATGGATGATCGCACCACACAGCATTATGGAGGCAACAGTCTGATTCTTACGATTCCCATTGTTTTGTTTATTACCATGCGCTACAGCATGGACATAGAAGGCAATTCAGACGGTGATCCGGTGGAGGTCCTAATTCATGATAGAGGATTGCTGATTCTTTGTACATCCTATCTGGCGGTAATGTTCTTTATTTTGTATTTTTTATGATGAACGTATACGATTTTGACAAAACCATCTATGACGGAGACAGCACAATAGACTTTTACCTGTACTGCTTATTGCGGCATCCAGAGCTGTCCGTATATATATTCGGACAGATGTGGGGTGTTTTCCTCCACAAAATTGGCAGGATTGATACCAAGGAGCTAAAAGAGCGTTTTTTTGCCTTCATGATAGGAGTCCGGGATCTGGACAGATTGGTAGAGTCCTTCTGGGACTCGCAGGAGTCAAAGATAAAAGGGTGGTATTTGAAGCAGAGACAGGACGATGATGTAGTGATATCCGCATCCCCTGGGTTTCTGCTTGCGCCGATTTGCCGGCGGTTGGGGATTGCTTCTCCTATTGCCACGGAGTTGGATATGGCTTCCGGTAAGATTTTGGGGGCAAACTGTAAGGGGAAGGAAAAAGTACGGCGCTTCTTTGAGCGGTATCCAGGAGCGGTCATTCGGCGCTTCTATTCAGACTCCTTGACAGATACGCCCCTTGCGGCCCTGGCAGAGGAGGCGTTTCTTGTCCAGGGCGACAGAGTAATACCTTGGATGTGATTTCATTTATATTAGAGGAAGAAATGCTTTGAGTGATGTCGGTTAACAAACTCAGGAGGAATGCTATGAAATCAAAAGCGAGAGACATATATCTTGATTTTTATCGGGGAATAGCCACAATCAGTGTTGTTTTTATTCATACCGTCTATTGGTCAGGAGAAAACTACCTGACGGACAATATGGGGATTCTATACACACTGGTTTTGCTGGTTGACGTGCCATTGTTTGTATTTCTGTCAGGATGGAGCGCATTTTATACTGATAATATAAAGAGGACCTTTGATAATCTCTTAAAAATCTGGATGCAGTATATTGTATTTATTATCATTACGGATATTGTCTGTCATGTGATACTACATCCTGGTACCTTTTCTGTTCAGGACCTGCTCTACCAGATGGTCTTTGCAGGGAACACACCATATGTGCCGGCTGTTGCGGGATCGCTGTGGTTTATGCCCATGTGGATTCCTGTTACACTCGTTGGAAGCATTTTGACTGTACTCTTAAGGAGAAGTGCTGAAAAAAGTGACCAATATATATATATATATATCAGGATCATAACTTTTTTGCTGGTTGGCGTTGCTTGGTTTTCGGTAACAAATCAATCGACCTATTTCGGGCTTAGTAGAAATTTCTGTTTTTATATATCATTTTTTCTTCTGGGCTACCTTCTCGCCGATTGTCGCTTCAAGGGGAGACTGTGGCAGTATTTAGCGCTATGTGCCGCGATAATTATCCTATGGTTTCTTGTCAGTCGTGCATTTCAAATTCCAGCAAAGGGCTTGCAAAATGCAAAATTTCCACCACATCTGATGTATTTTGTTGCGTCGCTCCTTTCTGTTGTGACGGCCGTTTATTTCCGCGGGAAGATAGACGCTATTGTACAATATTGCTCCGCCATTCGTTTTGTTGGAAAGAATGCGCTGCCATTTTATTTCTCGCAGGGAATTGGTTCGTCTATTATTTATTATGTATATCCTCATTTCCTTCCGTATGGCCCCAGTGTAACTCTGGCGATATGCTTTGCGGTGAACTTGGTCATTACATTAGTTTGCGGGACGGGACTGATCCTGATTTATAAGGGCGTATTTTGGGTTGTGGATAGCACCAAAAGATGTATGGTGAAGAATAGATACAGTAAATAGGAGAGATAGGCGCGAAGGCGGGGTAGAAGATGGATATTAAGAAAATATATAACCAGTACAAAGATATTATCGCATATGGAATATTCGGTGTGCTGACCACAATTCTTAATATTGCGGCCTATTGGATGATGGCGCATCTCATTGGATTGGGCACTATGAACAGCACATGGATTGCGTGGATTGCCGCTGTTCTCTTTGCGTATATTACAAACAAAAAATGGGTTTTTCACAGCGAAGTTCACACGGGAAAGGGAGTGGCGAAGGAGGCCGGCTCCTTTTTCCTATGTCGCTTTGGTACTGGAATCATGGACTGGTGCTTTATGTATGTTTTTGTGGACCTTTTATGTTGGAATGACGTGGCGGTTAAAACGGTATCCAATGTGGCAGTAATTATCTTAAATTATGCGGCGTCCAAGATAATGATTTTCAAAAGTGGGAAGTGAGCGGGAAGAGAACGCTGCAAGAAAGATTTGCGAATATATTTTGCAAAAAAGATTGTAAGTTTGTCAAACAACTTGGAAGTCAAGGGGAGAAAGCTAGCGGAGCGGCTTCATCGGCAAGTTGTTGGAGCATCGGTTATGAATAGCGAGTTATTTCTCAAAGTCATCCGGAGAGAAGAAAAAATGAATAGCATAAAAGTGTTTCTGCTCTTCCTGGAGACTGCGCTCCATCTTGCCATTATGCCTGGGCGTGTAGGGGCGAATAAGCTTATGCTGAACACCCAACTCAGCGGCAGTTTTCTCAAAAAGGGTCTGGATATCCCGCGTACTGTTGGAAAAACACTTTGTAATGAAAAAATGTTCTCGGCCTGGACACACTCCACATAGGCACCTCTTCAGGCATACTATTTTACCAGCCGTTTCAGGAAATCGGCGGAGGAGTAGGTGGACTGCTCCGGATAGGCGGCCAGGAAGCGGAGCCTGTAGAATTCGTCAATGGCGGTATACTGAAACAGGCGCAGTTCCGGATCAGTTTCGACCACGCTTCTGTCCCCAATGTATTGTACTCCTACATTGCTGTAGCTGCCCTCTCCCCACAATCCTCTTGCCATCCGGCCTTGAAAGGGGTATGATAGAAGAAAAATTTTTCAACCCCCTCATCCCAATAAACGGAGGCGCATTCATGTACAAGATTTTCCTGGTGGAGGACGACGACGCCATCGCCGGCGCGGTGGTCAAGCATATCGGCTCCTGGGGGTGGGAGGCCCGGCGGGCCGGGGATCTGACCCGGGTGATGGAGGAGTTCTCCGCCTTTGGGCCTCATCTGGTCCTGCTGGACATCGGTCTGCCCTACCGCAACGGCTACCACTGGTGCACGGAGATTCGTAAGCTCAGCCGCATCCCCATCATCTTTCTCTCCTCCGCCTCCGACAACATGAACATTGTCATGGCCATGAACATGGGCGGGGATGACTTCATCCCCAAGCCCTTTGACCTGGAGGTACTCTCCGCCAAGGTCCAGGCCCTGCTGCGCCGGACCTACGACTTCGGCAGCGCACCGCCCCTGCTGGAGAGCCGAGGGGCTGTGCTGGATACAGGGGACAACACCCTGGCCTACCAGGGACAGAAGCTGGAGCTGACCCGCAACGAGTACCGCATCCTCCAGGTGCTGCTGGAGCAGAAGGGCCGCACCGTGTCCCGGGACACCCTCATGCGTAAGCTGTGGGAGACGGACAGCTTTGTGGACGAGAACACCCTGACCGTGAACATGGCCCGGCTGCGGCGGAAGCTGGAGGGCCTGGGGCTGACCGAGTTTATCCGCACCCGCAAGGGACTGGGGTACCAGATCGACTGATAGATCAGGTTTTCTGGGAGCTCCTTTTCTTTTTCAACAGAAAAGTATATCAGACAGTGAGGCGCTTATGAGACTTCTCTGGGGATACATCAAGGAAAAAATCTGGCTTCTGGTCCTGCTGGCCCTGTGTACGGGGCTGTTTGCCGCTGTGCTGTGGCTCTATGACCTGCCGGCGGAAGCGGCAGGGTACGGCGGCGGGCTGTGTCTGGGGGCGGCCCTGGCCTTCGGTCTGGTGGACTTCAGCCGCTGGTCCCGGAAGGTCCGGGCCCTGGAGGCGTTGCGGGGCCGGGCCGCCCTGGCCATGGACCAGCTGCCGGAGCCGGAGGGATTGAAGGAGGAGGTCTGCCACGCCCTGCTGCTGGAGCTGGACGAGACCCGCCGGTCCATCGCCTCTGCCTCCGACGCCCGGGCCCGGGAGGCGGCGGACTACTACACCATGTGGGTCCACCAGATCAAGACCCCCATTGCCGCCATGGGCCTCATGCTCCAGGAGGACCCCTCCCAGCGGGGCCGGGAGCTGGAGGCGGAGCTGTTCCGGGTGGAGCGGTACGTGGAGCTGGTGCTCAGCTATCTCCGCCTGGGCGGCGGCGCCACGGACTACCTCATCCGGGAGCAGCCTCTGGACCCCATCCTTCGTCAGGCGGCCCGGCGGTACGCCCCCCTCTTCATCCGGGGGAAGGTGTCCCTGGAGCTGCGGGAGACGGAGTTGCGGGTGTTGACGGACGAGAAGTGGCTCCAGCTGGTGGTGGAGCAGGTGCTCTCCAACGCGGTGAAGTACACCCCCGGGGGCCGCGTCACGGTCTGGACCGAGGGGAGCTGGCTTATGGTGGAGGACAACGGCGTGGGCGTCGCGCCGGAGGACCTGCCCCGGATCTTCGATCGGGGCTTCACCGGCTGCAACGGCCGCATGGACAAGCGGGCCACGGGCATTGGTCTCTATCTGTGCCGCCAGATCTGCCGCCGGCTGGGCCACACCATCGCCGTGGACTCCGAGCCCGGCCGGGGCACCCGGGTGACCATCGGTCTGGCCCGGCCCTACCTGGAGGTGGAGTGAGGCCGGAGGGCCTTGCAAATACAGGACTCTACCGCCAGTCGGTTGCCAGAGGAGCGGGGCCTGTGCTACCATGGCGGCAAGGAGGTGCTTTCGGATGCACGAGATTGACAACGAAAAATTCGGCCAGTTCCTCCTCCAGCTGCGGCGGGAGAAGGCGCTGACCCAGAGGGAGCTGGCGGAGCGGCTGTACGTCAGCGACAAGGCCGTGAGCAAGTGGGAGCGGGGCCTCAGCCTGCCGGATATCGCCCTGCTGCAGCCCCTGGCGGGAGAGCTGGGCGTGACGGTGACGGAGCTCCTCAGCGGCCAGCGGCTCCCCCAGGACCAGTCCATGCCCATGAGGGATGTGGAGGCCCTGGTGGGCGGCGCGCTGCATCTGACGGCGGAGGAGCAGGCCCTTCAGCGGGAGCGCCGCCAGATGTGGGGCGGGCGGTATGTCCTGGCGGCCCTTGCCCTTGCCCTGGAGATGTTTTTTCTGCGGAATGTGATCCCCATCTTCGCGGACAGCGCGGCGATGCTGTGGCTTCCGCCCCTGTTTGGCGCGGGCTTTGGGGTCTACTTCATCTTTTTGGCAAAGGAGAAGCTGCCCTCCTTCTATGACCAGTACAAGATCAACTTCTACAGCGACGGCATCCTGCGCATGAACGTGGCGGGCGTATACTTCAACAACCGCAACTGGCCCCACATCCTGCGGGCCGCCCGGACCTGGTGCTGTGCCGCCATGGCCGGCTGGGCGCCGGTGTTCGCCCTGCTGTGGCTGGGTATGGAGCGGCTGCGGCTTCCGGAGATGGCCGCAGGGCTCGTCCTCCTGTTTTTGGCTCTGGCGGCCATACTGGGGGGACTGTTCCTCCCGGTATACGTGGTGGGGAGAAAATATGAGTGAATCGCGGCAAAGAGGACGCGGAGGGGTTCCCTCCGCGTCCTCTCCTATTCTCCCCCACAACCCGCCACAAAGGCGGCGAAGATTTTCCGGCTCCTCTTGTCCACCCGCCAGGAGAACTCCGGATGCCACTGGACCCCCCAGACGAACCGTTTCCCCGGCATGTACACGGCCTCCGTCACGCCGTCGGGGGCCAGAGCCATGGGGGCCAGCTGGGGCGCCAAGTCCCGCACCGCCTGGTGGTGGCAGCTGTTCATCCCCATCTCATCCCCGCCCAGCAGCTCCGCCAAGGGCGTTCCCCGAACGAGGGACGCTCTGTGGGCCTCCCGGTCATAGGGGGCCGCCATGTGGTGGTCACAGTCCGAGGGCCGCTGGGTGGGCAGGTCCTGATAGAGGGTGCCGCCCAGGGCCACGTTCATAAACTGCATCCCCCGGCAGATGCCCAGAACGGCCAGATCCCGGTCAATGGCCTGACGCAGCAGTTCCCCCTCCATCCGGTCCCGGGCGGGGCACAGCTCCCCGCACACCGGAAGGACCTCCTGGCCGTAGAGGGCCGGGGACACGTCGTGGCCGCCGGTGAGGAGGACGCCATTGCATCCCTCCAGCAGCCGCCGGATGTCCGCGCCATCCTCCGCCAGGGGCAGCATCACCCCCAGCCCGCCGGCATGGGCGATGGCGTCCATATACCCGGGCAGCATCCACAGGCTGTCCCGCCCGGCGTCCACCAGGGGGACAATGCCGATGACCGGCTTCTTCATTCCTCATCTCTCCTTATATCATCTTTTATCCCGGCTGATCCGCCCCTCTACCGGGGCACCCGGACGATGCACTCCAGGGTCATGTCCCCGATGATGGCGGTCACCGTGGTGGTGCCCCGGCCCACCCGCTCCACCAGCCCCTCCTGGCTGACAGAGACCACGTTGGTGTCCTGGCTGGTCCAGACCACCTCGCCGTCGTAGAGATCCCGGGTCCCCTTGATCTTCACCTTCATCTGCACCGGCGGGTCCCCGAAGGGGAGGGTGAAGTCCCGGTGGTTGAGGGCCAGCTCCGGGAGGACCACCGGCTCTTGAACCGTCACCTGACAGGTGACGGTCTCCGTGCCGGAGGCAGCGGTGATGACGGCGCTGCCCGCCCCCTTCCCGGTGACGGTCCCGCTCTCCACCGTGGCCACATCCTGATTGGAGGAGCTCCAGATAACCCCCTCGCCGCCCCCGGAGGCGGTCAGCAGGGCGCTCTCGCCGGCGGTGAGGGACAGGGCGGTCTGGGAGAGGGTCAGGGGCTCCGCCGGCTCCTGGGTCTCGCTGTCCGGCGTCTGGACCGTAGGGGGCTCCGCCGGCTTTTCGCTGCCCTTGAAGGCGCAGCGGGAGACCAGGACACACAGCAGGACAAGGAGCGCCAGCAGGACGCCCAGGGCGGCCGGCAGGTAGTAGGGGCCCTGCCGCCGCAGCCGGATGACCACCCGGCGGAGATAGCGGAGACGGCGGGCCCAGGGGGACCGCTGCTTCCGCCGCTGCCGGAAGCAATAGGGGCATCTCTGATAGGACGCGGGATACTGCTTGCCGCACCGCGGACACTGCCGGTTGGTCATGATTTCCATCCCCCTCTGTATCAATCAATGTTTATACAATCATATCACAAATTGTCGAATGAAGCAAACTTTATTTGCGGCGCTCCCTCCGCTTTTGTGAAAAAGGGATAAAAAGGGGCCGCCCTCCCTGGGGGAGGGCGGCGGGATCTCTTTTTGTCCGGCAGAATCAGGTCCTCTCCGGCGCAGCCCACCGGCTCTTCGTCCGGCGGCAGATATGGTCCCACTGGCAGCCCCCGCAGATGAACCGGCGCAGGTCCCGGTCCAGAATCCGGGCCTCCACCAGGGCGGTGAAGCCGCCGAAGGGCAGTACTGCCCCCTCCGCCAGCCCGCACAGCTCCAGCACCGCCCGGTCATAGGAGGCCACCAGCTCCGGCTTGTCGCACTGGCCCCCGGCGCACCGGGGACAGGCCCCGCACACCGGGTCCGGGGCCACGGTCAGGCGCACCGGCCGGTCCGGCGGCAGCTCCTCTGTCAGCAGCCGGGCCATGTTCCGGGAGAAGCCGTCGCTGTAGCCAAAGCCCACAAAGTAGGCCATGCACATGCCGTGGTGGGGCCGCAGGGCCATGGGCTCACCGGACATGGGGCCGCAGACGCGCCGTGATGGTGAGGGCCAGGGCGATCTTCACCAGATCCGGCAGAATGTAGGGGACCACGCAGGCCGTCAGGGCCGCGCCCAGGGTGATGGCCCCGGTGTTCTGTGCGTAGACTACCATAAACCAGGCCGTACCGAAGGCGTAGCACACCAGAAGTCCCAGGACCATGGACGCGCCCAGGGGGATCAGCCCCCGCCCCCAGACCCGCTCCACGCCCCACATGGCCAGAGCGGAGAAGAGGAATCCCACGATGTACCCGCCGGTCACCCCCAGCAGGGCGCTCAGTCCGCCGTGGAAGCCGGACAGCACCGGCGCGCCCACCGCCGCCAGCAGGATAAAGGCCAGCACCGCGATGGTCCCCCGCTTGCCCCCCAGCAGGCCCACGGCCAGAAATACACCCATTGTCTGTAGGGTGAAGGGGATGGCCGTGGGGATGGATATCCAGGAACACACCGCCATCACCGCCACAAATACCGCGATATACGCCATGTCCCTTGCGCTCCATTTTGTCATTGTTTCGCGCTCCTTTCGCTTTCCTGGCGCTTACTTTACCACATGCTGCCCAACTTGTCAACTTATATTTCTGAATAGGTTTACAACTTTGGCAAACAGACGGAGAACGGCGGCCTGCTCGGTCCGCCCAAAAATTTCGCCTGCCTCAAACTTTTCCACACTCTCTGCCGTCTATTATACAGACGGCGCTCCCCGCCGGCCGGAGGGAGCGCCGCCGGATCACCAGCTTCGAAGCGCGCGGAAAGGGGCATCGATGTGACAAGAGAAGAAACGCTGAGATCAAGAGCCAGACCGAGGACCGGGTCTCCTTTGTGGTGACCTTCGCAGAGGGCTGGGTGACCTCCTACGAGGAGCGGTCCTACTACAATCTGGACTTCACGGAGAACCGGGACCTGACGCTCCGGGACTTCCTGGGCGACGACTGGGCAGCCCTGTGCAACCAGGCCATTGAGAAGCAGATTGAGGAGAGCAGAGACGCCGACGGCTTCACCCTGTTCTTTGCCCCCGACCAGGGCGGCTTCACCACGGTGGATGAGAGCACCAGCTTCTATGTCCGGGAGGACGGCGCGGTTGTCGTGTGCTTCCCCAAGTACAGCATCGCCGCCGGCGCGGCCGGGAATGTGGAGTTTGTGGTAGAGAGGGAGGCGTAGACCGGGAAAAACATAGAGAGCCGCACCGTTGCATACGGTGCGGCTCTTTGCTGTTCAGGCCGTGGCTACCGGCCGTACATCCTGGTGTAGTGGTACAGCTTCTTGGCCAGGGCCGGGCTGGCCTCCCCGGGGAGCAGACGCCAGCGCCAGTTGCCCCAGCCCGTGCCGGGGGTGTTCATCCGCCCCTCCGGACCCAGGCCAAGGCAGTCCTGCATCTGCACCACAAAGGTGTCCGCCACCGAGGCCATGCCCCCACGGATCATGCCCCAGTGGAAGCCCTCCGCGTCGTTGAGGCCCAGGTACTTCCGGGCAAAGGTCACGTCCGCCCGGTCCGCCTGCCAGCGCCACTGCTCCACGGTCTCGTTGTCGTGGGTGCCCACGTAGCAGACGCAGTGGCGGTCATAGGTGTGGGGCAGGTAGTTGCTGGGCTCCCGAGCGTCAAAGGCGAACTCCAGCACCTTCATCCCCGGCAGGCCCGAGTCCGCCAGCAGCCGGTGGACCTCCGGCGTGAGAAAGCCCAGGTCCTCGGCGATGAAGGACAGGTTGGGGAACCAGTTGGTCAGGGTCCCCACCAGATCCATGCCTGGCCCCTTCCGCCAGCGGCCGTTCTTGGCGGTGGTCTCCCCGTAGGGCACTGCCCAGTAGCTCTCCAGGCCCCGGAAATGGTCAATGCGGATAACGTCAAAGAGCCGGCCCGCGCCCTCCACACGGCGGATCCACCAGCCGTACCCGTCGGCCTTCATCCGCTCGTAGTCGTAGAGGGGATTGCCCCACAGCTGGCCGTCGGCGCTGAAGTAGTCCGGCGGCACCCCAGAGACCTCCGTGGGCACGTTGCCCTCCCCCAGCTGGAAGAACTCCGGCTCCGCCCACACGTCGGCGGAGTCCATGGCCACGTAGATGGGCAGATCCCCGATGATCCGGATGCCCAGGGAGTGGATGTACTCCCGCAGCGCGTCCCACTGTTTGAAGAAGAGGTGCTGCAAATAAACGTAGAACCGGATGTCCTCCGCCAGCTCCTCCCTGGCCTGCTCCAGTGCCTTCTCCCGGCGCAGGCGCAGGTCCTCGTCCGGCCAGTCCAGCCAGCTCTTCATGCCGAAACGGGCCTTGAGGGCCATGTAGAGGGCGTAGTTGTCCAGCCACTTGTTCTCGCGGGAAAAGGCCTCCACCGCCTCCCGGTCCCGGGGATAGCCGGTCTGGAAGGCCCTGCGCAGCAGGCCGAACCGGGCGGCGTAGATTTTGCCGTAGTCCACCTGCCGGGGATCGCCGCCCCAGTCCGCCGCCAGGTCCGAGGAGGAGAGGAGGCCGTCCTCCGCCAGCAGGTCCAGGTCAATGAAGTAGGGGTTGCCGGCAAAGGTGGAGAAGCTCTGGTAGGGGCTGTCGCCGTAGCTGGTGGGGCCCAGGGGCAGCAGCTGCCAGTACTTCTGGCCGGCGGCCCGGAGGAAATCGGCAAAGGCGTAGGCCTCCCGTCCCAGGGTGCCGATGCCGTAGGGGGAGGGGAGGGAGGAGATATGCAGGAGGATGCCGCTGTGGCGGTCCATAGTCCATCACTCTTTCTGTTCAGTTTTTGGGCGGCGCTTTGTTCCATCTTACCATCTGGGGCCGCCGCTGTAAAGGGACAAAAGGGCGGCCGGGTCTCTTTTTTCACCCTCGCACCTGGAAAAGGGATTCCAGTGCATGGGGGAGGGTTTGACAAAAAACTGTGAAACTCTGAAAAAAGTGACCACCCTCCGCCGGAGCATAACGAAGGGGAAACCCGGGGGGACGGGGCGGGCACAGGGTTTTGCACATTATCCACATGGTTTTCCACATCGTTATGTCAACGTCCCCTGAATGAAAAAGTTGGGAAATAGGGAAAAGGTTTGAAAAACCGGCGGAAAGAGAAGGGAATTTTTATTCGTCCGGCCCGGGGACCGGGGAGAGCTCTCTGGGGGGCAGGGTTTTCAGGAGGACCAGGGCGTAAGCCGCCACAATGGCCAGCCGGGAGGCGCTCCACAGAATCCGGGCTTCCGCCGTCAGAACCGCCTCGCTGGCAAAGGCGCCAACGCAGTTGATGGCGGCGTGGGTGAGGATACAGGGGAGCAGGCTCCCGCCCCGGTGAAAGATGAGGACAAACAGGAACCCGAGGCCGATGGCCCAGGCCACCTGGCAGAGGTTCGCCAACAGTTCCATGCCGCTGCCGTCCACCTGGTGGAGCAGATGGCCCAGGCCGAAGGTGACGCTGGAGATGACGGCCGCCTTTTTGACCCCCTCCGCCGTCAGGGCCAGGAACAGCAGACCCCGGAAGATCACCTCCTCCAGAAAGCCCACGCAGAGCATCTGGACCATATAGCAGGCCGTATCCGCCGGCGGAAGGCTGACCGCCGCCCCGTTCCAGAGGCTGCAGGAGGCCAGGACCAGCAGGGGGAGGTACCAGAGGAACCGCCGGGCCGGGAGGGCGGGCCTGCAAAGCCCGTAGCGGGCAAGGAGGCCGTTTTTCCAGATCCAGCCCAGCAGCGCCGCCGTCAGCGGGAGGCTGAAAAGGGCGTGGGCGGAGTACGTGACGCCGATCCTGCGGCTGAGGGGATAGGCGAGGGTCTGGCAGGCGCAGTAGAGGGCAATCCAGACCAGGGCAAAGGACAGAGGGCTCTTTCGATACAGTGTTTTCATTTCATATCCTCCCGGGCCGCCAGAAGGGCCCCTCGATAGGCCCGCTCCAGGTGGGCGGCCACCGTCTCCCGGTCAAATTCCAGGTGGTTGTTGGCGATGATGCTGGCATAGCCGTGGGCGAACATCGCCAGCGTGACAAAGACCTCCCTGGTCCGCTGTCCGTCCAGCCCCATGGCCCCCTGCATGGCGGAGAGCACAGGGGCGAGGGCCTGGGCGTCCACCATCTCCAGCAGGCTGTTCTCCACAGCGTACCCGGATTGGAACAGGAACCGGAACAGGTGGGGTTCCTCAATGGCGAAGCGGATGTAGTTGAGCCCCATGCCCAGCAGGGGCCCGCTTTGGGCGTCCGTATTCATCAGATAGTCTGTGTGGAATCGGTCCGCCCTGTCATAGACGGCCCTCTTCAGCTCCTCGATGGTGGCAAAGTGGTACATGACCGGCTGGGTGGAGCAGCCCAGCGCGGCCGCCACCGTCCGGGCGCTGACGCTCGCCGCCCCCGCCGTCCGGGCGACGGCAAAGGCGGCGTCCACAATCATCTCCGGGGTAATACGCGCTTTCGGCATAACGGACCTCCCTGTTTGGATTATAACGCAAGTTATATAACGGGAATTATAACCTAGGGGGCCAGCCTTGTCAACCCCTCTGGAGCAAAAATGGCCGCGCCCCGGAGATTTGTCATGATTCTCTTGTGTTTCCCCGCAGGTTGGTATAGAATGGACACACGCAGCCGGCGGCGGCCCGCCGGCGAAGGAGGAGACACAATGAAACTGGTGATATTGGACGGATACTGCCTCAACCCGGGGGATCTGAGCTGGGCGGGGCTGGAGGCGCTGGGAGAGCTGACGGTGTATGACCGCACCCCCCTGGACGACGAGGACGAGATCGTCTCCCGCGTGGGGGACTGCGAGATTGTTCTGACCAACAAGACCCCCCTCTCCCGGCCCGTGCTGGACCGATGCCCCCAGGTGCGCTATATCGGTCTGCTGGCCACGGGGTACAACGTGGTGGACGTGGACGCGGCCCGGGAGCGGGGCATCCCCGTGTGCAATGTGCCCGGCTACGGCACCAGCTCCGTGGCCCAGTTCGCCATCGCCCTGCTGCTGGAGATCTGCTGCCGGGTGGGACACCACGATCAGGCGGTCCACCAGGGCCGCTGGTCCGCCTGCCCGGACTACTGCTTCTGGGACTACCCCCTGGTGGAGCTGGCGGGCAAGACCATGGGCATTGTGGGCTTCGGCAGCATCGGTCAGGCCGTGGGGCGCATCGCCGGGGCCCTGGGCATGGAGGTGATCGCCACCGGCCCCCGGCCCTGGGCGGAGGGGACCCGTCCGGCCCCCTGGGTCCCCATGGAGGAGCTGCTGGCCCGCAGCGACGTGGTGAGCCTCCACTGCCCCCTGTTCCCGGAGACCCGGGGCCTCATCAATCGGGAGACTATCGGCGGGATGAAGGACGGGGCCATTCTGCTCAACAACAGCCGGGGTCCCCTCATCGTGGAGCGGGACGTGGCCGACGCCCTCAACAGCGGCAAGCTCCTCGCCGCCGGCGTGGACGTGGCGGACGCGGAGCCCATCCCCGCAGACAGCCCTCTGCTCACGGCGAGAAACTGCCTTATCACCCCCCACATCAGCTGGGCCCCCCTGGAGGCCCGGCGGCGTCTGCTGGACACGGTGGCGGAGAACCTGAGAGCCTTCCTGGCGGGCAGAGCGCAGAACGATGTCAGCCGGTAAGCCGGTATCCCTTTTAGAGAAAACGACGACTACCCAAAAGGAGGAAAGCCCGTTGACCAAATGGCTCAGGCCGGCGGCGGAGAGCTGGCCGGGGAGATTCCTGTCCAACATCCTGCGCCGGTACTTTATCCACGACGTGGGGCGGCAGGCGGCGGCCCTGGCCTACTACCTGCTCTTCATGCTCTTCCCCTTTCTGATCTTCCTCAGCAGCCTCCTGGGTCTGCTGGATCTGGACATCTCCAGCATCACCCGCTCCCTGGAGGCCCTGCTGCCGGCGGGGGTGCTGGAGGTGGTGGAGACCTACCTCAGCTACGTCAGCCACACCTCCAGCGCGGCCATGCTCTGGTTCGGACTGGTGTTCTCCATCTACTTCCCCATGCGGGCGGCGGACTGCCTGATGCACGCGGTGCGCCGGGCCTACCACCTGCCCCAGCCGAAAAACCAGATCCTCTACATGGCCAAGGTGCTGCTGTACACCGTGTTCCTGCTGGTGACCATCGCCCTCACCCTGGCCCTGGTCACGGTGGGGCGGCAGGCCCTGCAATTCGCCGGGCGGTTTGTGGTGGTGCCGGAGGCGTTTATCGAGCTGTGGTCCGATCTGCGGTTCCTGGTGCTGGGGGCGGTGATGTTCGCCGCCGTGGGGCTGCTGTACGCGGCCGCCCAGGACGCCCGCCAGCGGCCCGGCGCCATTGTCCCCGGAACCCTCATCGCCCTGGTGGGGTGGATGGTGGTGTCGGCGGCCTTCTCCTTCTATGTGGAGAACTTCGCCAACTACTCCGTCATCTACGGCGCGCTGGGCACGGTGATCGTGCTGATGATGTGGCTGAACCTGACGGCGGTGGCGCTCATCATGGGCGCGGAGGTCAACGGCGCGCTGCTGGCCATGGAGAGAAAACAGGGCCCCTCGGGGGCAGAGAGCAAGGAGACAAGGATACCATGAAAATCATTATCATCGGCAGCGGCAAGGTGGGCTTCACCCTGGCCAAGCAGCTGAGCGGAGAGAACCACGATCTGGTGCTCATCGACCACCGGGCGGAGGCCATGCAGGTGGCCGACAACACCCTGGACATCCTGTGTCTGGAGGGCAGCGGCGCGTCCATCCAGATCCTGCTGGAGGCCGGGGTCCGCGCGGCGGATCTGGTCATCTCCGTCACCGGGTCCGACGAGCTGAACATCGTCTGCTGCCTCATCGCCAAGAAGCTGGGGGCCCGGCACACCGTGGCCCGCATCCGGTCCCCGGAGTACTTCCGGGAGGCCAACCTCCTCAAGCGGGAGGTGGGGCTGAACATGATTATCAACCCCGAGTACGCCGCCGCCCAGGAGATCAGCCGCCTGCTGCGGGTACCCTCCGCCTTCAGCGTGGAGACCTTCGCCCGGGGGCTGGTGGAGCTCATCGGCTTCCCCATTCTGGAGAGCGACGGTCTGGCGGGGCTGAGCCTCTTTGAGTACAACAAGCGCCGCTCCAACGGCGTGCTCATGTGCGCCGTCATCCGGGGCGGCGAGGTGTATGTGCCCAACGGCCGCTTTGTGCCCCAGGTGGGGGACAAGGCCTATGTGATCGGCTCTCAGCGGGAGATCGCCAGCTTTTTCCATGCCCTGGGCCGGGACGGCAACCGCATCCGGGACATCACCGTCCTGGGCGGCAGCAAGATCGCCACCTACCTCACCTGGGCGGTGGAGAAGGTGGGCATGCGGGTGCGGATTGTGGAGCAGGACCCGGTCAAGTGCCTCTCCCTGTCGGAGAAGCTGCCGGACTCCATGATCCTCCAGGGGGACGGCACGGACAGCGCGGTCATTGACGCCGAGGGCCTGCTGGAGACGGACGCCTTCATCGCCCTGACCAACCGGGACGAGGAGAACCTGCTCATGGCCATGACCGCCCAGCGCTACGGGGTGAAAAAGGTGATCGCCAAGATGAGCCGGCCCAACTATATCGACATGATGCGGGAGTCCGGGGTGGACAGCATCATCAGCCCCAAGGACATCACGGCCAACCAGATCTCCGCCTATGTCCGGGCCATGGCCCGCAGCGAGGGCAGCGCGGTGGAGAACCTGTACAAGCCTCTGGGCGGGGCCATCGAGGCGGTGGAGTTCACCGCCACCGCCACCACCCGGTTTCTGGACACCCCCCTCAAGGACCTGCGGCTCAAGCCGGGGATGCTGGTGGCCGCCATCGCAAGGGAGGGAAAGATCCTCATCCCCGACGGCTCCACCTCCATCCGGGCCGGGGACAAGGTGATCGTTATGGCAAAGAGCATCTTCCTCCAGGATCTGGACGAAATCCTGGAGGAGGCCGGAAAGACAAAGTAACGAAAGAAGGCCTCTGTCAACGACATGAACTATAAACTGGTATTTCACATTCTGGGCCTCATATTGCGGGTGGAGGCGGCGCTGATGCTGCCGGCGGCGATCATCGGCCTGGCCACCGGAGGGGACGGCCCCGCCTTCCTCCTCTCGGCGCTCATCACCCTGGCCGTGGGACAGGCCCTGGCCATGCTGCCGGGGGAGAACATGAAGATGCAGGCCAGGGACGGCTTTGCCGCCGTGGCCCTGAGCTGGATCGGCCTCTCCCTCTTCGGAGCCCTGCCCTATGTGTTCTCCGGGGTGCTGCCCAACTATGTGGACGCGGTGTTCGAGACCGTGTCCGGCTTCACCACCACCGGGGCAACGGTGTTCACCTTCATGGAGGGCCAGCCCCTGGGGGTGCTGTTCTGGCGGGCCCAGACCCAGTGGATGGGCGGCGTGGGGGTGCTGGTGCTGGCCCTGGCCCTGGTGCCCAAGCTGGGGGAGGGCAGCGTGTTCCTCATGCGGGCGGAGAGCCCGGGCCCCATCAAGAGCAAGCTGACCCCCCGGGTGGGGGACACGGCCAAGATCCTCTACAGCATCTATATCGGCCTCACCGCAGCGGAGATCCTCTGCCTGCGTCTGGCGGGGATGCCCTGGTTTGACTGCGTTATCCACGCCTTCACCACCATCTCCACCGGCGGCTTCTCGGTGAAGAACGCCAGCATCGCCGCCTACGGAAGCCTGACCATCGAGTGGATCATCATCGTGTTCATGTTCCTCTCGGGCATCAACTTCGCCCTGCTCTACTACGCCATATGCCGCAACTTCCGGGCCGTGTTCCACAGCGGGGAGCTGCGCTCCTACACCCTCATGACCGTGGGGGCCTCGGCGCTGATCGTGCTCAATCTGGTCTGCCACGCCTCCTGGGCCCTGGACGCCCGGACGGTGACGGACAGCGTGTTCCAGGTGGTGACGCTGATGACCACCACCGGGTATATGACCTATGACTACGTGCTCTGGCCCACCTTCTCCCAGGTGGTGCTGGTGCTGGTGATGTTCGCCGGGGGCTGCGCCGGGTCCACCGCCGGGGGCATCAAGCAGATCCGGGTGGTGCTGCTGGTGAAGAACCTGCGCCGGGAGGTGCAGCGCATCCTCCACCCCCGGGTGGTGACCACCATCCGCAGCGACGGCGAGCGGGTGGACGAGCCCATCCTCTCCGGCATCACCCTGTTCTTTTTCGCCTATATCTTTCTGCTGCTCATCGGGACCCTGGTGGTGGCCTGGGACGACGTGGGCTTCACCGCCGCCTTCACCGCCTCCCTGACGTGCATCAGCAATGTGGGCCCGGCCTTTGACATCCTGGGCCCCACGGGCAATTTCTTCGCCCTCTCCAATGTGAGCAAGCTGTTTCTGAGTCTGAACATGCTGCTGGGGCGGCTGGAGATCATGCCCCTGCTGCTGCTGCTGTTCCCCAGCCTGTGGCGGAAGCGGTAGGACTGCTATAGAAAAGAGGAATGTGATATGCGCATCTACGGACTTCAGCAGGACTCCATTGTGGACGGTCCCGGCTTCCGATTCGCCTGTTTTGTCCAGGGCTGTCCCCACGGCTGCCCGGGCTGCCACAACCCGGACAGCCACAACGCCGCCGGCGGGCGGGAGATGACGGTGGAGGAGGTGGCGGAGCAGCTGCTGGGCAACCCCCTCACCGACGGGCTGACCCTCTCCGGCGGCGAGCCCTTCGCCCAGCCGGAGGACTGCCTGCGTCTGGCGAGGATCGCCCATGGGCACGGCCTGAACGTGTGGAGCTACAGCGGCTGGACCTTCGAGTACCTGCGGGATCAGGGGACGGCGGCCCAGCGGGCCCTGCTGGAGGAGCTGGACGTGCTGGTGGACGGCCCCTTCCTGCGGGACCAGCGGACTCTGGCCCTGCCCTGGCGGGGCAGCCGGAACCAGCGGGTGATCGACGTGCCCGCGTCTCTGAGGGCGGGGGAGGCGGTCCAGCGGCCGGATGAGAGCATGTGAGGAGAGGCCGGACGGATATTCCGTCCGGCCTCTCAGGCTGTCGGGAGATGGAGCTGTCAGGGGAAGGCTGGCGGAAGGGACGCAGAAATAGAGGGTAAAAAGGGGGCGGGAGCTGCCGCTGCAAAAATGGATTTTCCTCCCCCTGTTTGAAAATTTGACGAACTGGGAAAAATCTGATACAATAGACCCCATTCCACAAAAAGCGAGGATTTCACCCATGATCGACCGACTGATTTCTATGATACTGGCGGGGCTGCTCTGCCTGGGCCTGACCACTCCCGCCGCCCCTGGGGCGGACGTCCCGGCGGTCTCCGCCCCCGCAGCCCTCTCCCTGGACCGGGCCCCCGCCTACAGCGACGTACCCGCGGACCACTGGTCCGCCGGCAGCGTACAGCGGGCTGCGGAGCTGGGCCTGTTCCACGGTGTGGAGGAGCGCGTCTTCGGCCTGGGCCAGCCCATCTCCCGGGCCGCCTTTGTCACCGCCCTCATGCGCCTCTTTGCCTGGGAGCCGGTGACGCCGGAGGAGAACGCCTTTACCGACGTCACAGCGGAGCGGTGGTTCTACAGCGCGGTGGAGACCGCGCTGGCCAACGACGCCATTGCCGCCGCCGAGAGCACCTTCCGTCCCACTGAGGACGTGACCCGGGAGGAGATGGCCTCCATGCTCATCCGTGCCCTGGGCTACACCTCCCTGGCCGGCGTGGCCGCCAGCTACAGCGCCCCCTTCAGCGATGTGAGCACCAACAAGGGCTTTATTGTTCTTGCCCATGACCTGGGAATCGTGGGGGGCGTGGGGGACGATCTCTTCGCCGCCGGCGGCACCGCCACCCGGGAGCAGGCCGCCGCCATGCTGGTGCGGGTCCACGATCTGCTCACCGCCCAGTCCACCCTCCTGGAGGAGCCGGGGGACTGCCGGACCGTCACCGTGGCCACCCCCGCGCCGGAGGAGGGAGCCGAGCTGCCCACAACCCCCCTGGAGCCCCTGACGGAGCTCTACGACACCCTGCGGCAGCTGAAAAACAGCGGCGCGGATATGGACCAGATCGTCCTCTGCCTCTCCGCCGGCGGAACGGGGACCGTGGTGGACCAGGACGGGACCATCCTCTCCACGGACGTCTTCACCGCCGGGCAGGTGGAGGAGCTGCTGGGGCAGAAGGGGGTCAAGACCTACTACTCCGAGCGCTATGAGAGCAACTACTGCATCTACACCCCCCGTGAGGGGCAGACGGCGGTGGTGTGGTATCAGAGCGAGGAGAGCCTGGCGGCCAAGCTCCAGCTGGCCCGCCTGTTCGGCGTCACAAAGTTCATGCTGGTCTGACGCCTCTATACAAGCGCTCCGGGCGGCCATATGGCCGCCCGGAGCGCTTTTTTACTGTTCGGATGACGCCTTTGCCCGTTGGCTCTCCCGCCACAGGCGGTCCGCCTCCGGCTGCCAGCATTGGGCGTAGGACACGCACTTGCCGCACAGGTGCTCCACGCTCTCCGGGGACTGGAGGTCCGTGGAGCAGGCCCCGGTGCGGTTCACCATCTCTTGGAGGATGTCCGGGTTCTCCAGCATGGGGCAGGGCCGCAGGTGGTTGCCGTTGAAGGGCTGGCCCTCGTGGTAGGCCATGAAGAGGGGGCTTTGCAGGCACTCCAGCAGGCTCTTCTCCCGGATGTTGGCGTCGGAGTAGTGGATGAACACGCAGGGGTCCACGTCCCCGTTGGCGTTGATGTGGAGGTACCGCCGGCCGCCGGCAATGCACCCGCCCACGTATTCCCCGTCGTTCTGGAAGTCCATGGCAAAGAGGGGCTTTGTGGAGCGAATCTCCCGGATGCGGTGATACATGGTCTCCCTCTGCCGGGGACTGGGCAGCAGGGCGGGGGCGGCGTCGTTGCCCACGGGCATGTAGTGGAAGTACCAGATGAACCGGGCCCCCCAGGCCGTCAGCTGGTCAATGAAGGCGTCGGAGCTGATGGAGTCCAGGTTCTGACTGGTATAGCAGGCGGAGATGCCGAAGGGCAGCCGGTTCTCCCGGAGGATCTCCATGGCCCGGACCACCTTCCGGTACACCCCATCCCCCCGGCGGCCGTCGGTGGCCGCCTCAAAGCCCTCCAGACTGATGGCGGGGATGAAATTCTTCACCGCCAGCATGTCCTTGGCAAAGGCGCTGTCGATGAGGGTGGCGTTGGTGAAGGCCAGGAACTGGCAGTCCGGGTGCCGCCGGCACAGGGTCATCAGATCGCGCTTGCGGACCAGGGGCTCGCCGCCGGTGTAGATGTACATGTAGACGCCCAGGGCCTTGCCCTGGCGGATGATGCTGTCGATCTCCTCCAGGCTCAGGTTCAGCTTGTTGCCGTACTCTGCGGCCCAGCACCCGGTGCAGTGGAGGTTGCAGGCGCTGGTGGGGTCCAGGAGGACGGCCCAGGGGATGTTGCAGCCGTACTCCGCCCGGTATTTCTCCTGGATGGGCCAGCCGATGATGTTTGCGTTGAGGAAGAAGTTCTCAAAGGTGGCCTTGAGCACCTCGTTGTCCACATCGCGGAAGATGCTCATGATGAGCTGGTACATGTTGTTGTCCGGATCGCTGATGACCCGGCGGAAGGCGTCCCGCTGCTCCTGGAAGCTGTCGGGGCCGGTTCCGGCCAGCTTGTCCACCCACTCCATCAGCTTGGGCAGGTTGCGCTCCGGGTCCTTCTCAATGTAGCCGAAGGCCGTCTTCAGGCCCAGCTTGCTCAGCGTTTTTGGAACCATGGCGATTCTCCTTTTCTGTCTCTTAAAATCTGTAATCCCTGTATCCACAGCAGTTGAACACGGTCCGGCCGGTATGAATACAGTCTCTGAATCTTGACGCTCGCGTCCCGTGCCGCCGTTCTGGCGGCGTTTTTGTCCGCCCTCAGCATAGCCCTCCGCTCCGATTTTCTCAAGGGACACAGCGCCCCGGACGGCCCAAAATGTACCATTCCGGGCGTTCTGTCTCAATTCGCGTCATTTTTCCCCCTTTGGTCAAAAACCGCCGGCCGCCCCTCCGGATAAAAAAAGTCAAAAACCGGCAAACCCATTGACAAGGGGCATTCCAATCTCATATAATATAAGAGGGTATAGGGAAAGAGAAAAAGCAAACTGAATAAGTATTGTGAGGTGCGAAGAGATGACAAGTATCCGCAAGAAAATCACGGTATGCCTGATGGCAACCGTCGTGATCGCGCTGCTCCTGGTGGGAGCAACCAGCATTACCCTCAACTACCGGAGCACCCTTGCCACAGTGGAGCAGATGATGAGCGAGACCGCTGTGCTGGCCGCAGAGCGGGTGGAGCAGGAGCTGATCGCCTACAGGAATGTGGCCATGGACACGGGCTGCATCCCCCAGCTCTCCGACGGCATGGCGTCGGTGGAGGTCAAGCGGGCCATCATCGACGAGCGGGTGTCCATGCACGGCTTCCAGCGGGGCAACATCGTGGGCATCAACGGCAAGAGCATCTTCGACGGCAACGACTACTCGGACCGGGAGTACGTGCAGCAGGCCATGGCCGGCGCCGTCTATGTGTCCGAGCCCCTGGTCAGCAAGGTCACAGGGGAGCTGTCCATCATCGTGGCCGCGCCCATCTACGCCGGCGGCAGCCGGGGCGGCTCCATTGTGGGCGTGGTGTACTTTGTGCCTCCGGAGACCTTCCTCAACGACATCGTCTCCTCCATCAAGGTCAGCGAGAACAGCAGGGCCTACATGATTAACAAGTCCGGCGACACCATCGCCGACAACACCCTGGACACCATCACCACCCAGAATATCGAGCGGGAGGCCCAGAGCGACGCCTCCCTGAAAGAACTGGCCGCCATCCACGGGGAGATGCGCCAGGGGAAGAACGGCTTCGGCGGTTTTAAGAGCAGCAGCGGCCCTTACTACGCGGCCTACGCCCCCGTAAGCGGCACCGACGGCTGGAGCATCGCCGTGACGGCCATGCAGCAGGACTACCTGAAGGATACATATGTAGGAATGCTGATTAACGTGCTGGTGGTGGTGGTTTCCGCCCTGGCCTCCATCGTGGTGGCCCTGAAGCTCTCCAGCAACATCAGCAATCCCATGCGGGCCTGCTGCCAGCGGATGCAGCAGCTGGTGGAGGGCGATCTCAAGTCCCCCGTCCCCCAGGCCAGCGGCCAGGATGAGACTGCGGAGCTGACTCGGGACACGGCGGACATGGTCACCGGGCTGAACACCATCATCGCCGACATCGACTACCTGCTCACGGAGATGGCGGGTAAGAACTTCGACATACACTCCGCCCACAGCGAGGCCTACGTAGGCGAGTTCCAGGGCCTTCTCCAGTCCATGCGCCACCTGAACAGGGAGCTGAGCAGCACCCTGCGGCAGATTGACTCCGCCGCCGCCCAGGTCTCCTCCGCCAGCAGTCAGGTGTCCACCGGCGCCCAGCGGCTCAGCGAGGGCTCCATGGAGCAGGCCAGCGCGGTGGAGGAGCTGGCGGCCACCATCAACGACATCTCCGCCAGCGCCAAGGAGACCGCCGCCGCCTCCGCCCAGGCGGGCCAGTTCGTGGAGCAGGCCGGCGCGCAGTTGGGCATCAGCGTGGAGTACGTCAAGGATCTGAACACGGCCATGGAGCGCATCTCCACCTCCTCCGAGGAGATTTCCAAGATCATCGCCGCCATTGAGAACATCGCCTTCCAGACCAACATTCTGGCCCTGAACGCCGCCGTGGAGGCCGCCCGGGCGGGCACCGCCGGCAAGGGCTTCGCCGTGGTGGCCGACGAGGTGCGCAACCTGGCCTCCAAGTCCGACGAGGCGGCCAAGGCCACCAAGGAGCTCATCGAGGGCTCCATCGCCGCCGTCACCGAGGGCGGACAGGTGGTGAACAAGGTCACCGAGTCCCTGGAGCGGACCAGCGTTATTGCCGGAAACGTGACCACCCAGATGAACATCGTGGTCCGGGCCGTGGAGAGCCAGACCACCGCCATTGCCCAGGTCACCGAGGGGGTGGACCAGATTTCCAGCGTGGTCCAGACCAACTCCGCCACCGCCCAGGAGAGCGCCGCGGCCAGCGAGGAGCTGTCCGCCGAGGCCAACAGCCTCAAGCATCTGGTGGACCAGTTCATTCTGGCAAGGGATTGATCGCCTACAGACTGCCCCCCGCGCCCAGGCGCGGGGGGCTTTTGCGTCCACCGCCCGGCACTCTGCACAAAACGCTCCCCCGATTTTTGTGCCGTCTTGGACAGAATCCACCCAATAATCGCAGTTTTGTCCTGTTCCGTTTTGGTGCGTGCCACCTTATAATATATCTATGGAAGATACTGTCCCAGCGTCTAAATTGATGAAAAGGAGAAAACATTATGAAGAAAGCTCTTGCCATTCTGTTGGCCCTGGTCATGACCCTGGCCCTGGCGGCCTGCGGCGGAAACAACGACAAGCCCGCCGATCCCGCCCCCGCCGCCCCCAGCGAGCCGGCCAAGACCCCCGATCCCGCCACCGCCGACGGCGGGGACAAGGACTACTCCGGCTACACCATCCGCATCTACTCCAACTCCAACTCCACCGAGCGCACCACGTGGCTCATCAACGAGGCCAGGGACGCCGGCTTCACCATTTCCATTGACGACAACTCCGTCATCTCCGGCGACACCGCCGCCATCCAGGCCGCCAACGAGAACA